>WLWD01002212.1_pt1 | contig 114359 bp, 98 predicted proteins | sample 6712731 | NCBI WGS metagenome assembly WLWD01 (sample SAMN12718690, study PRJNA576275) | sponge metagenome | isolation source: marine sponge | host: Mycale hentscheli | place: New Zealand: South Island, Marlborough, Capsize Point | collected 2014-11-01 | reverse complement strand
AAAGGCTTCATTCTTATAAGCATCACCGACAGCGCGGATAGTGGCCGCCCGACCCGTTTTGCACAATTGGTTGGCAGCGCAGATACGACCAATTACATCCGGCGCGTTGACCAGCTGTTCTTTGAGCTTGTCGTCGCCCGGGTTGAATTCAAGCTTGTGCAAAACCCGCATATGCGGGTCGAAACGGACTTGCGACGGCTCGGATTGCATGGGCACGGTAAAGCTTTGCACGGCCTGGTCCATAGCGATATTCATTGAATCGCTCTTGCCATCGACCACCCAGCCCAGATCTGTTTCCAGGTGGAAGGTAGGTAGCTGCTCTTCCGGCTTCTTCTTGGCATCGACCTGTTTTTGTTCAATCTCGAAGGTGCCGATTTTCCTTTTGTCGTCGTAGGCGAACGAAACTTTCAAGTCGGGATAGCCTTTGGAGTAGATCCACTGATCAAAGAAATGCACCAACGAGCGACCGGAGACCTCCTCCATGACGCGGCGAAAATCCTCTGTCTCGACCGTCTTGCCCGCATAGCGTTTGAGATACGCCCGGGTGCCGTTCCAGAAATCCTCGTCGCCCATAATCGACCGCAATGTATGCAAGCGGGCAGCCCCTCCTGGGTACAAGTGGCGGTCGTAGAGCTGCCAACTCGATTCGAAGTGGCGCGTCATCAACGGCCGCATATAGGAATTGTCGGCTTCTTCCATATACGCTTTGCAATCACACCAAAAATCGTAGCGCTTCTCGTCCTCGCCCTTGGAAAATTCGAGCCAGGCGGTTTCTATATAGGTGGCCCAGCTTTCCTTGAGCCAAGCATGGGCGTAATCGCGGCAAACGATATGGTCGCCGAAATAGGAATGCGACATTTCGTGCAAGTTGATCTGATCGACCAACCAGGTCCATTCCGGCTGCAGAGCCGGGTCGAGCACAAACATATCATCCCATGAAACCAGCGAGATATTCTCCATGGCCCCGCCAAAGGAAGGCAGGGCGTATTGAAAATATTTGGGATAGGGAAAGGGCATATCGAAATGGTCGGCCATCCATTCCATCATCGCCTTGGTGGGGCCAAAGGAACGCTCGAGACTCTCGGCGCTATGGTCCTTGGTGGTGAAAGCAGCTATCGGACGCCCCTCGAAATCGTCGCCGCGCCATTCGACCAATTCGCCTAAGCATACAGCAATTAGATAGCTGGGGCAGCGTTGCTCAAGGCGCCAGGTGGTCGTAGAGGTGCCGTCACCGTTGTCCTCTGTGCCGACCTCGGTGCCATTGCTCAAAGCGCGAAAGCGCGACTGGCAGCGCATCTTCATTTCCAGTGTCGTGCGGACAGCGGGCAGATCGACACAGGGAATCCAATAGCGGGCCCGCTCGGTTTCGTGGTCCGAGCCGCAAAACCACTGCAAGTCTGGACGTTGGCTGGTCGGCCTAGAAAAATAAAGACCCGTCACAGGGCGCTCGGCCTTGTAGGTGGCCACCAGCTTGCGCTCTTCGCCGCGGGAAAATCCCTCCGCCCACGTTATACGCGCCTTGGTCCCGTCGTATGAAGTTGTTATTGGGCGCCCTTCCGCCTCTTCCAATTCAAGCGCGACAAAGTCCACCGCATCTATCTCTATCTGGTCGGCGCCGTTGCGGTTTGCCCTTACCGTCGTTGTCAGGGTGCCCGAAACGCACTCGTTTTCAAGGTCGAAGAACAGGTCGAAAGCAAGGTGCGTCGGTTCCAGTTCAAGACTGGGCGGATAGCTTAGGGGATTAGCGGTGGTGGCAAACGATGCACCGCGCTTGGCGGCAATCAAGGCCTCCCATTTGGCCTGATGTACAAAAGACATAAATTACCTCAATATCGTTGTCGTAGACTGAGTCGAATTTCACAACCGCCTCTATTATATGGGCCAGTAGCCAACCGTGCAATGCAGCATGAGCCGCCAATGTGCTCGGCGGCACTGAGGGAGCCAGCCGATCCGCTCTTTGCCTATCACTCCACCTATCCACCACGTATAAAGGGAGCCCTATGTCGAGCCAGCCCCTCAATATCCTCTTCATGTTCGCCGACCAGATGCACGCCTTTGCCATGGGCTGTATGGGCAATAGTGAAATCAAAACGCCCAATCTGGACAGACTTGCCAGCCAAGGCACCCTCTTCCGCAATTGCTATTCAAACGCCCCGGTCTGCACCCCTTTCCGTGCCTCATTGGTTACCGGTATGTACGGGTCTCAAACCGATACCCTGCGCAATTGCGCCTATATCCCACCCAATACCCGAACTCTGGCCGCAGCACTTAACGACGGCGGCCACCGCACCAGTTGGGTCGGCAAATGGCACCTGGGCGACAAAGGCAATATCGGGGTGCCCCCCGAGCTGCGGGCGGATTTTACCGACTTTATTGGCTACCAGTGCTACAACGACTTTCTCCACGGCGTTAAATTCTGGGATGAAAACAACACCGAGCACGTATACGACCGCCATCGCACCGACGTGACCACGGATATCGCCCTTGAGCGCCTCGACAACGTCAAAGATCACCCCTTCGCCCTATTCGTCTCCTACCAAAATCCGCACTACCCGGAACAGCCGGCCTGGCGCTTCGACCAGATGTATCAAGGCACCGACCTGACCCGGCGGCCCAACGCCCAGGATGTCGAGCCCTATACCGGGACCCAGAGCCCCCCCAGCCCTAAGCCCAGAGAAAACGACCCTCTCTACCAGCGCTACGGCAACGACCTGGACGAGTATCTGCGCCAATACTACGCCATGGTCACCCAATTGGACGACAATATCGGCCGCATGCTCGACCGCCTAGACGAACTCGATTTAGCCGACAATACGGTTGTCGTTTTCACCTCGGACCACGGCGATATGCAGGGCAGCCACGGCCTTACCAATAAAGGCCTGCCGTGGGAAGAATCGAGCCGGATCCCCCTTATCGTACGCGTCCCCAACGGCGTCTCGGGCCAGGCGGTCGACGACCTGGTTTCGGGCGTCGACTATATGCCGACCTGCCTCGATTTAGCCGGCTGCCCAGAGGAACCCAGCGCCGAAGGCGACAGCTTTGCCGCCCTGGCCACGGACCCGGCGGCCCCGCCTATGAATCGCGCCATTTATGCGGAGATGCAGCCCTGGTGCATGATTCGGGAAGGTGCCTATAAATTGGTTGCCGACAAAGACCCGTTTACGGCCACGCACCTGTTTAATCTAGACGAGGATCCCTACGAACTGACCAACCTGCTCGAAACGGAAGCAGTGGCAATAGTGAAGCAGGATTTATTGGCCAAGCTGGAAGCATGGTACGCCCGCGTCAGTGCTTGAGTACTAGGGCTGCATACGGCCCATTAGATGGAATATCCGCTGGCCAAGGGGCGTCCAAGCACGCCGATATTTTTACAAACGGCAATAACCACGAGGGAATCATGAAACCGGTTAATTTCGGCATCATCGGCTGTGGCGTCATTGGCACAGTGCACCTCAAATCGACCCAAGAGACCGACCATGTCAATGTGGTCGCCCTGGCCGATATGCGCGACGGCCTGGTCCGCGCCAGAGCCCAGGAATACCACGTTGAAAACGCCTACACCGACGCCGACGAACTCTTGGCCGATCCCAATATCGAAGCGGTCGTCCTAGCCTTGCCGGCCCACGCCCGCACCGATCTGGCCCTGCGCGCCCTGCGTCAAGGCAAGCACGTATTAACGGAAAAACCCGTGGCCATAAATGCCAACGAGGTGCAACGGTTGATGGCGGCCCAGGGCGACCGAATCGTCGCTTGCTGCTCGTCCCGGTTTCACTTTCTGCCCGCAACTCAGGCGGCCACCGACTTTATCGCCACTGGGGCCTTGGGCGATCTGCGCGTCATCCGTTGTCGGGCCATTGCCCCGTCCCGACCAAACCCCGAACAACTGCCCCCAGCCTGGCGCTTGAGCAAAGCCCTCAACGGCGGCGGTATTATGTCGAATTGGGGCTGTTACGATTTGGACTACCTACTCGGCATTACCGGCTGGTCGCTACAGCCAGAAACCGTTTTCGGCCAAACTTGGACGGTACCCGCGCCGCTGGCCGAACAGGTGACGCCCAATTCAGACGCCGAAACCCACCTGACCGCCCTGATCCGCTGCAGCAACGGCTGCGCCATCACCTACGAACGCGGCGAATACGTCGCGGCACCAGCAGCTGCGGCCTGGGAAATTATCGGCGACCGGGGTTCATTAACCCTACAGATGACACCCGGCCAGGACAAAGCTTTGACCTTTTATCAGGCCAGCCCAACAACCGGCCGCAGCAGCCAAATTATCTGGCAGGGCGATGACAGCTATGCCGATATCCACCCCGGTCCTATGGCCGATATGGCCACCGCCATCCGCACCGGACGGCCGCCGCAAACCAGCCTGGACCGCGCCCTTATCATCCAACAGATCACCGACGCCATCTACGCCTCGGCCGCTGAGGGCCAGGCTATTGCAATCTCTGCATCTTAAACCCTGCCAATTGGAGTTTATTGTGAAATACGCCTTTATGAGCTTTTCCTGTCCCGACCTCGGACTCGAAGCCCTGCTAGACACCGCCAAACAATACGGCTATAATGCCGTCGAGCCACGCTCCAGCGCCGACCATAAACACGGCGTTGAGCTGGACACCAGCGCCAACAAACGCGCCCAAATCAAAGCCCAGTCCCAAGCCACCGGTATCCCCTATTGCTGCCTTGCTACTTCCTGTCGGTATGCGGACCCGGAAACCGTCGCCGCCAATATCGCCGAAACGCACCAATTTATCGATCTGGCCGCGGCTATCGGCACCGACAGGCTGCGGGTATTTGGCGGCCAGATTGGCGCCGGGCTCAGCCGCGAAGGCGCCATTGCCCAAGTGGTCGAAGCCCTAGATCAACTGGCTGACCACGCCGGCGAGCAGGACGTCACTCTCTGCCTGGAAACCCACGACGACTGGTGCGACCCGGCCCATGTTGCGGCGGTGATGGGCGCTGTCGACCATCCCCATATCGCGGTCAATTGGGATATTATGCATCCCGTGCGCACCGGCTTGGCGACCATGGAGGAAGCCTATAAAACCCTGCAGCCCTGGATAAAATACGTCCATATCCACGATGGCAGCGACGATTTGGGCAAATTGGAATTCCGCCCCATAGGCGAGGGCGCCATCGATCACAAGCAGCCCTTGGAACTATTAATGGAAGACAATTACGAAGGCCATCTCAGCGGCGAATGGATCTGTTGGGAAGCGCACGATATCCATCTGCCCAGGGAATTGGCGATTATGAAAAGACTGGAAGCAGAAATTGGCGCGGCGCAAGAATAGGGATTAGGGCCGGGCACCCGAATTTGCGAAATGGCCTGATTCGAACACAATGGACAAAACAGGCGCCCTTTGCGGCAAAACGCTAAAAAGTGACGTCCCACTCGGTCAGTTAGGAGCATACTCGTGCAGTTGATCAAACGCCTCGGCGTGGCCCTCCACGACAGCGATGCCGTGCGTCTGCAGAAAAACCTGCTGGTAATCTCTTCGGGGATGATGGGCTCCCTAGCCCTTCTCTGGGGTTCGATCTATTGGGGGTTAGGGGAGCATCTGGCCGCGGCCATTCCCTTGGGCTATACCGTCTTGACGCTGCTCAGCATCGGCACGTTCGCCTGGACCCGCAGGTATCGCCTATTCCGTACCAGCCAGCTCTTCTTTTTGCTGCTGTTGCCCTTCTTGCTCATGCTGGCGCTAGGGGGCTTCACAAATTCCAGCGGAGTGGTACTGTGGTCGTTGACGGCCCCGCTGGGCGCTCTGCTCTTTGCCGGTCGCCGTCACGCCCTGGTTTGGTTTATTGTCTATCTGGCCCTGGTCCTGATAGGCATTTTTCTGCAGCCTTTTTTGAGACCTGAAAATCTATTGTCGACCGGTTGGAAGCTGGTGTTTTCTGGGTTGAATATAAGCGGCACCTCGGTGGTCGCCTTCGTCTCGCTGCATTACTTCGTAGGCCAGAAAGATGCGATGCTCAATACCCTGCAGGAAACCTTGCGGCAACTGCAGCAGACCCAGGAGCAATTAGTCGTCCAAGAGAAAATGGCCTCTCTAAGCTCTTTGGCCGCTGGCCTGGCCCACGAGATTAACACCCCCATTGGCGCTCTGGACAGCATGCGCAACACCCTGGGCCGGGCCGTGGAAAAACTTCGGCAAGCGCTGGCAACGGACTTTCCCGACGCCTACCAAAACAACCGGACGGTCCAAGGCCTGCTGCAGGTCATGGCCAATGCCGACCAGGTTATGGCCGCAGGGACACAACGGGTCCAGGACCTGGTCCAAAACCTGCAGAATTTCATCCGCCTGGACCAAGCCGAATTCCAGCCGGTCGACCTCCATGAAGGACTAGACAGCACCTTGGCGCTGTTGAGCCGGGAACTGGGCCAAGACATACGTATCGTTAGAGACTACGGGTCTGTTCCTCCCCTTTATTGTGCACCCGGCCGTTTAAACCAGGTTTTTATGCGGCTGTTTGAAAACGCCATCCGTTCCGTCGGGAGCAAAGGAGAAATCCGCATACAGACTTCCCAACAGGAAACCCAGGCCTGTATTCAGATCAGCGATACGGGGAAAGGTATTCCATCTGAACAGATCGAGCGTATTTTCGATCTCAGTTTCGCCACGACGGGCGATCGGGTGGAAGTGGATTGGGGCCTGTCCGCCGCCTACGCCATTGTCCAAGGGCATGGAGGCACTATCGATGTAAGCAGCGCAGCGGGGAAAAACACGATAGTCAGCGTGGTCCTGCCGGTGCGATAGAGGACAGCCTGGAGGCCGCAAGCCACGCCCCACCTGCCGGTATTCGACGGCTTTGCCGCTACCGGAAGCTGGCCTTGATCATCCCCCAGCCTCCGGGCCCGACAACGGTCTCATCGCCGGGCGCACTCCCACAGTCCCCCCGATCGCAAGAAAGGAGTTCGCCGTCGACGAAAATCCGCTGCGATGCACTGTGCCAGGCCACCGGCACTATAGCTGCTTTCATAGCTCTTATTATATTGGACAATCGCCGTTGAGTTAGAGCTAACGAAAATTAGCCCGGAACCAGCGAACGGACTCTTCGATACATCGCGTAGATCAAACAGTGGCACAAAAAACCCGAGACGCTGTTAAGCCCCTGGGGTTTCTTTGCAGACAGCCTATAACCGCTGCTGGTGGGCCACTAGGCCGCCCATTCGGGCCCATGCCTTACTGCTGCCACATAACCGGCAGCCAAACCGTCATTTCGCTTTGCCCCCGGTTGCACCACGAATAATAGGGGACAAATTGGCTTTCAACGGATTGCCACGCGGGTTTATCCAGGGTCCGGTACATGCCTTCTTTTTTGTCGTGGCGCAAGGCGACTGTGGCGCTGATGGTACTAAGCCCCCCCAGCAAGTCCGGCTGGTATTTTGCCGTCAGCTTGGCCTGGACCGGCAGATACACATCCAGGATATCCGTATTCTCCGGCAAGTCGGGCGACTCAATGCAGTACACCACCGGGCCGCGTTTAACGGCTACCTGATTGCGGACTTCCTCAATGCGCTGATGGCCTTCGACCAGTTTGATATCCATCGGCATATCAACAACAACAACATCGCCCTTTTCCCAGACACGTTCAAGGCGAACAAAGGTGCCCGCTATGGCCTCGACACCGGCCTCTTCCCCGTTGACAAGGATTTTCGTCCCCTCGGCCCAACCGGGCACACGCAGCCGTATTTCAAAAGGGGTATCCTTGCATTCCTGCACCGTGATCCGCACTTCACCCTCCCACGGGTACTGGGTCTCCTGGGTGAGCTTGATTTTGGCGCCATCCAACAGGGTAGTCTCCAGCTGGTTGCCGCCGTACAGGTTTACCGAAACGCCGTTGGCAGACAGACTGTACGCCCACCCGGCCGATTGGGCGATTGTCCGCACCAGGTTGGGGGGACAGCAAAAACACTCGATATACGGCAAACGGAAAGCCGTTTCGGTAGGCGTCTTCGAATAGTCACGACCTTGGTGGGTCATGCGCAGCGGGTTGGCGTAGAAATAGTGCCTGCCGTCACTGCTTATACCCGACAGCGCGCTATTGTATAGAACCAATTCCATGATATCGGCGTATTTACTTTCGCCCTTCAGGCCCAGCATACGCCAGTTGAACATAGCGTTGGCGATATTGGCGCAGGTCTCGTTGTAGGCCGTGGCATTGGGCATCATGTATTCGTCGATAAATGCTTCGTGGACAAAATCAACCCGGGAGGAGGAACCGTGGTGCGTCTGCCCAACGGCGCCGGTTATATACATCTTCTTGTCGACGACATTGGCCCACAACCGCTCGAGGGCGTCCAACAGGGCCTGTTCCCCGGTTTCTGCATATACATCGGCTACACCGGCATATAGGTACATGGCCAGGACCGCATGCCCGACGGCCTCGGTCTCTTCCCGGATGGGCACCCGGTCCTGGCACATATCGCCGGCAAATTTCGGATTCACGACCGGGTCCAGGACGGGGCCGTCGCCGCGCATATCGACGAATGTCTCGGCCAGTTCCAGGTAGCGCGCCTCTCGGGTCGTACGATATAGCTCCACCAGGCCCATAATCTGGGAGGGGTTAAAACCAAAACGGGCTAGCTTTTTCGGACGCGGCTGAAAAAGCCCGTACAAATAATCCGCATGCTTAACAGCAATACGCAAAAAGTTGCTTTTTCCCGTTAGCCGATGGTGGATACAGGCGCTGGTCAACAGATGCCCGCTGTTGTATAACTCATGGTGTTGGCGGTTGGAAAACCGCTCGAAGCCGTTGATGATGACGTGGGTCGATAGATAGCCGTCGTCTTCCTGGGCCTTGCCGATCACGTCGATAATCCCGTCCAGATCCGCAACGATCTGTCCGTCCTTATTGCCCCCATAGATGTACACGGCCGATTCCATCCACTTGTAGAAATCCCCGTCGTGCCACCAGTGGCCCTTGTGCTCGCCTTGTTCCAGACCGGCGGCAATTTTAAAGTTGTTGTAGGCGTGGCCTATATCGCCTTTGAGCAGCGTGCCCATATGGGGCATCATCACCTGCTCACACAACCGATATTTGTCCGCCCAAAACCCGTCCGTCCACTGGCAATCGCCGATGTCGATATTCTTCAATTGCACGTGCGGGCTTAACGAGGTATTGATAATGCCGTGTCGGTGGTTCCCTTGCCCCATTTGTTCACTCCTGGAAATGCTGGAGACACTGCTTTTCAGGCGAAATGTCCCATAGACAGCGTGCTAATCAACGTCTCTCAAATGATCCGAGATTGCTATTTTTCTGCAATAAATGGCGATTGGTTAATGGCGTTGGGCTATACGATATGGAACTTGCCCGGGCCAAGCAACCGATTGCGCCGGAGCGCATCCCGAAAAGGAACCAACCGCCCCGATCTGTCCACAGGCGTGCGTTTAGGCTACCTTAGAGACCGAACAGTCTATCCGGCGGAGGTTGAAAATGAGAGACAAAAGCGCCCCTAGTTCCTCTTTGGACGAGGTGTACGAGCATATCTGGGCGGTCAAAAACGACGGGCCATTCGCCGTGCTCGACCAGAGTCTGGAGCCGCGCGGCCCCGAGTATCTGTATGAACTGGTCGCCAGTACCGGGATCGATACAGACTGGTCCGTATTGGACGTGGGGAGCGGCCTGGGCAGGTACACCTGCGAATTGGCACGCCGCTTCGGCTGTCGAGTCACGGGCGTCGACCTAGTGGCCGCCAATGGCGCCAGAGCCCGCCAGACGGCCCTCGAGGCGGCGTTGGCGGAGCAGGTCGCCTTTGGCCAGGGCGCTATCGAGCAGCTGCCTTTTGCCGCGGCCACCTTCGATTTAATCTGGTGCCGCGATATGCTGCCCCATCTCCCCGATGTCGGGCCCGCCCTGGCCGAGTGCGCCCGGGTCGTCAAGCCAGGCGGTTGGTTGCTGCTGTACACGACCTTCGCCACCCCCCTGCTGGAGCCGGGAGAGCAAGCCCATTTTGGTCGGGTTTTGGCGGTGGCTGGAAAAAGTATGGAACAAGCCCGCGTAGAAGGGGCTTTTCTCAGGGCCGGGTGGCGCATTGAGCGGACTGTGGGTCTGGGCAGCGAAGAGTGGGAATTCACCGCCGAACGGGCCGCGGACCCGGCCAAGGGGCTACTGCGGCTGGCGCGTATGCGCCGCCAGCGGGCTCGCTATGTCGCCGCTCTGGGCGAGGCTCCCTACGAGCTGGCCCTGGCCGTCTATCAGTGGGACGCCTATCTCATGCTGGGGAAACTGGTGCCCTACCTGTATCTCTTGCGGCTCGGGCCCGAATCGGACGTTTAAGCGGTTCACGCAAGAACCGCGTCCGGTTGCTAGACGAAGTAATCGAGGACACCAAGGGAGCCATTGGAGACCACTGCTATTTATAGACTTCAGACGGGCGCAAGGGTATAAAGACTACCAACCGTAGTGTCAAAACCCAGGATGCCCGGTTCCATTTCACACGTCTCTACCTGTTTTCCCTTGCACAGCACAAGTACTGGAATCTGAGCGCGCACGGCGCATGGGCCGCTAATCTTCGCCCGTATAATCGCCCGCTCTAATTGGCCCTGGCCCCACTCTATATCCACTTCAAATCCACCGCGGGCGCACAGTCCCCGCACCTTGCCTGTGGACCACTGTTGCGGCAGGGCCGGCAGCAGTTCGAGATACCCTGCCTGCGATTGCAGCAGCATTTCGGCAATACCCGCAGTGGCGCCGAAGTTGCCATCAATTTGAAAGGGCGGGTGAGCGTCAAACAGGTTGGCATAAGTGCCGCCGCCGTCGTACTCGGTACGATCGGAGCCGGTCAGACGCAGCTGCCTCATAAGCATCTGCAGGGCGTGGTCGCCGTCTTTGAGACGCGCCCAGAAATTAATTTTCCAGCCCATCGACCAGCCCGTTCCGGCATCGCCGCGCAACCGCAACGAGCGCTGGGCCGCCGCCCATAGCGCGGGCGTATGTTCGCCGATCTCATCGCCGGGATGCAGAGCCCACAGATGCGATACGTGGCGGTGTGTTTCCTCCGGATCGTCCTTGTCGACGAGCCATTCCTGCAATTGGCCGTGGCGGCCAATCTGGTTGGGCGCAATGCGCTGCCCCAAATCCGTTAGCTGCCCCGCCAGTGCCGCGTCTACAGACAACAGCCCCGCGGCCTCGGCGGTGCGGGCGAAGAGGGCGCGAATAATCTGGTGGTCCATAGACGGCCCGGCCACCAGCCCGCCCAGCTCCGGCGAATTCGACAGCGGCGAAATAAGCCACCCCGTCGCTGGGTCCTCGGTCAGAATATCGACGAAAAACAGCGCCGCCTCTTTCATAATGGGATAGGCGTCATTGCGAAGGAAATCCACATCGCCGCTGAAGTGGTAATGCCACCACAGGTGCTGGCACAACCAGGCACCCCCCGTCGGCCAGATGCCGTGATTGGCAGCGTTAATCGGCGCCGTACCGCGCCACAGATCAGTATTGTGGTGCAGTACCCAGCCGCGGGCACCATAGTGCTGCCGGGCCACTTCCCTGCCAGTAAGGGCGACTTCTTGCAGCAGTTCAAAGAGCGGCTCGTGGCACTCGGCCAAATTGGTCAGTTCGGCCGGCCAGTAGTTCATCTCGGTATTGATATTCACCGTCCACTTGCTGTCCCAGGGCGGCTCCATCTTATCGTTCCAGATGCCCTGTAAATTGGCCGCCTGCGAACCGGGGCGCGAACTGGCGATGAGCAGATAGCGACCGAATTGAAAATAGAGGGCGGCCAGCTGCGGATCGTTTTCCTTGTCGTCGCTGAGGAGCCGTTCAAGGGTCGGCCGCTGGGCCCTGTCGCTGCTGCCCAAATCCAGTTTCACGCGCCGGAAAAGTGCCTGGTGATCCTGGATATGGTCGACTTTTATATCGGCGTATGCTCTGGATACAGTACGCTCTGAGCATTGGCGGCAGCGCCCAATGGGGTCGGCGCTGAGATCGCGGAAATTCTGGTGGTTACTAGCCGCAAACGACAACAGCACGGCCTCTGTGGCCCCGCCAATGGCAATCCCGTTGGGGCCTGTCTCGATCTGGCCATCTGTTTGGACCCTGAGCTGCGCGGCAAAGTGAATGCCGTCTGCCTGCACCCGGCCCGTCAACAACAGGCCTTGCTCGCCATCGGGCACTGTCTGCGCCTCGGCGTGCGGGCTTGTCAGGCGGGCCTTAAAAGACAGCGCACCGGGACTATCGACACTCAAGCGCACGGCGATGCACTGATCCGGGTAGGAGCAGAATACCTGACGCGCAAAAGCAACGTTGTCGCAGCGATAACCCACATCGACCTGGGCCCGGTCTAGATCGAGCGTGCGGCGGTAGTCTTCGACCTTCGTTGAATGATCGAAATCGAGATAGAGACCGCCGGTGGGCTGGTAGGGCATTTGTCCCAGCGGCTGGGACATAAAGACCTCTGTGGCCAGGTCCTGCGCCTTTTTTTGCAGCGCCGCAGCTTCTGGCCACTGCTCCTGGCGCTCGTATTCCAGCATGTCTAGCATCATCTGCCGCAGGGCGGGGAAATGCTCGTGGGCCCGGGCCTGGGCGTAACTGTGTGGCTTCCCTTTCCAGACACTGTCCTCGTTGAACTGGATATGCTCTGTCGGCACACCGCCGTAGACCATGGCGCCGAGTTTGCCGTTGCCCACTGGCAAGGCTTCTACCCATTCTGTCGCGGCTTGGTCGTAGCATAATTGCAGGGGGCTTTTACCCGGTATGCGATGTGCGATGATAAGCTCCTTTATGATCTGACGGGCGCCACTCGGTCCTCAGAGGGCTTCCTTGTAACAGCGATTCTTCCAGGTCGAGAACGACGTTGGTCTATAGCAAGCAAAACCCAAGTGTAGTCGATCCAGGAATTTGAGCCAAAGACCCCGCTTGCCGCCATGGGCATCGGCTTTCGGCAGCGCCTGTCGGGTCAGGACGTCTCCCCCCAACGGATTGCGGCGAGTTGTGTCGGCGTCAAAGGCTCGGTCGCAAGTTGGTAATCCCACACGGGAATGACCGATTTGCGAATGGGCCTGAGCAGACTGGGGAAAGCATTGGTACCCAGCAAGATTTTTTCGCTGCGGATGGTCCCGCTTGCACAACGCGCCTGCATGCCCCTCCCATCGGGAGAGATACCCAAAAAAGGTTGATTCGATCAGTATTATGTCGGAATCCGGCATCCGTTCTTTGGCCTGCAGGGCGGCCCATAAGCCTGTGAAGCCGCCCCCCACGATAAGCAGTTGACATTTTTCATCCCGGGCTAATGGAGCCAGCGGTTCAGGACGAATAGCCTGATCGAGCCAGAGTGAGCCGTATTTCGTATCGGCCAGTGCTTTTAAATAGGGTTCCATTGCTTTCTACTCAATGTTGGTTTGGAATACCATAAAATATCTCCCAACCGACTTCTCGCAAGAATCGGGGTTTTGTGCAGATTCCCTAGCCATTTATACTTCCTATATATCGCGGCGCAGCATCCAACGGTGGTCGGTGCGCTGAAGATGGAGTTGGCCCGGCGCCTGCGGACGTTTCAGCATCCGTATGCTTAATTCACGGTATAATACCAGATTGACTTCAAAATGGCCGGATGTTTCTCGCCGGTAGCCAAGGGCCACGCGCCGAATATCCGGACATCTTCACATCACATTGGTAGAAGCCGATAGGACGAACAATGACGAGACCAGCCAATCTATTGATGATCATGACGGACCAGCAGCGCTGGGATGCATTGAGTTGTGCGGGAAATACGGTATTGGAGACGCCGAACTTGGATCGTCTCGCCGCAAGTGGGGCCTTCTTCAAGACCGCGATGAGCCCCTGTCCGGTCTGTGGCCCGGCGCGTTCATCGATTTTCACGGGGTGCACGCTGGAGACCAACGGCGTCCGCACCAACATGGATGCCAATGGCGAAGATCCCTCGATCATGCCCCGCCGGACCTATGATGAGATCTTGGTCGATCAGGGGTATACGGCGGAATATTACGGCAAATGGCACAGTCCCTTGCATCGGGCACTGAAGTACAATAACGCGGTGACGCCGGCGGGAAAGGCGCGGTGGGCGCGTGGGCCCGGCTTGCAGAAAGCTTATCTCGAGTATCTCGAAAAACACGTACCGATTCGCGAATTGAATGAGGGCGAGCAATACGATACCTACTCGCAGCGTCCGTATCGGATGGATCCACTCGACACCCGTTACAATAAGCCGCCGGGTGAGCCCAGGCCGCCGACCCAACCGAATTTGCACGGCACGCTCGATCTAGAAAGCAAGCATACGGCGACGGCGTTTACTGCCGGGGAAGCGATGGAGGCGATGGAGCGGCTGCAAGACAGCCCCTTTTCCATTACCTGTTCGTTGCACCACCTGTAAAGCCCTAGAATTGTTGGACACAAATTTAGCGGTCATCCAGCCGCTTGGGCGTACTGGATTGGGCGTTTTTCCTGACGCACTTGCGCCGGGGTTTTATAGCGGTGGCGTTGCAAGATCCACTGCTGGTTGTAGTAGTGCTTGAATTGGATCAAGGCCTGACGGAGCTGTTCAACAGTGGAAAAGGTCCGCACCCACAACAGGTTCTCTTTGAGCAATCGAATAAAGCGTTCGGCACAACCATTACCCTGGGGTTCTCTCACGAAGGAAGGCGACGATTCGATGCCCAAAAACGTCAATTCGCTCTGGAAATCATCCGCCATATAGGCGGAGCCATGATCATGCCGCACCTTCAATCCCTCGGCGATGTGGTCGCCATAGCCGCCAAAGTGGGCTCGGACCCCTTGACGAATCGGCTCGAGGGCTTGGAAGCGATCGCCCTTGGTCGAGGCATGGAGGCCGATGCATTCAAAGGTACAATGATCGACACTGATAAAGACATGGGCTTGGCCTTCTTCCAGGGTGATCGTCGTGGTCGCATCCGTGCCCCACATCACGTCGGGTTGCTCGGTGATAATGGTGCCGTCATGGGCTTTAGGGCCATGCGGATGACCGACACGCTGAGGCGCTTGCAACCCGTTTTCGCGCATCAGCCGTCGTACGCGCTCTTTCGAGGTGCGTACCCCTTCGAAGCGCAATTTCGCCCACACCTTGCGATAGCCTTCCCCATGAAACGGCGAAGCGGCCAGGACCCGACGGATATGGTCAACCAACTTACTATCATCGCAAGGCCCGATCGGCCCCCGCTTTTTAAACGGGTAAAATCCGATGGGCGCGGTCCTGGCCAAGCGATGCCGTCGGGCATAGACCGTCGAGCGCGATACACCCCATATACGACAGACCCGTTGCAGGCCATAGCGTTTTTTCGTGGCGATCGAGTAGGCTTCACTCATGACTTCGACCGCCGTACCGACAAAGGGAGGCCACGCTCCATACGCTCGATTTTATGCGCCAAAAGATCGTTAGCCATGGTCAACGCGCCCACTTTGGCCTGCAATTTTTCGACCTGGGCATCGCTGGCATGGTCGACGCTCTGTTGCAAACCCGCTTGGCCACCCGCCAAAAAAGCATCGCGCCATTGGCTGAGTTTGGCCGCTGTTACTTTGTATTCGCGTGACACCAGATCAAGATCCTCACCGCGCAATAAACGGAGGACCGCTTCCGTTTTTCGCTTGGCCGAAAAACGGCCATTCTCTTGGGTGGAACGATGTTTTTTGCTCATTAGAGACACACTCCTTTCGGCCCTAAATATAGGGCTTATCGTGTGTCCAATATAATCCTGGGGCTAGCCACACCCTCATGCGCCCATCTTGCCCTCCGAGCCTTATGCCAGCATGTATCCAGCCCATAAAATGGAAGCCCCGGCAAGTATCCACGACCCGATGGACAATTCTCCGTATATGAAAGCCAACGGCCGCCTCAATCATCCGGACTACGCGGATCCAGAGAAAATCAAGTATATGATCTCGAATTACTACGGGTTAGTCCGCGAGGTGGATGATTGGGTAGGGGCTTTGCTTGGTAAGCTGGAAGAACTTGGTTTAGCAGAACATACTCTGGTCGTATTCATGTCGGATCACGGCGAAATGCTGGGAAACCACGGCATGCGCGAGAAAAACATCTTCTGTGAGGAATCGTTGCGGGTGCCGTTGATGATTCGTTTTCCGGGCCGTATCGCGGCTGGGGTTGAGGTAGATGAGCCTGTTTCGCTGCTGGATATCTACGCGACGATCTTAGATTATTTGGGGGTTGAGGCGGGTCCCTGTGACGGTAAAACACTGCGCCGATTCATTGAACCGCATGAACGGGCGGCGGAGCCCTTTGCCTGTGCCGAATGGCATTGGCGCAAGGACACCGAACCCAATGTGGTAGTGCGTACGGATCGTTGGAAATTGTTTATCCCCAATACGCCGACATCGCCGGTGCTGGATGCCTTATACGATCTCGACAACGACCCCTATGAGATGGACAACCTCTTGGGCCTGAATCCGGACGCACCCCGCTACGCCGAACAGGCCGAGCATCTGAAGAGCCTGTTGTTGTCGTGGTTGGAAGAGGTAAATTACCCCTACATCGATGGAGTCCGTGGACGCAAACTGGGTAGGGTCATTGAGGCTTCATAAAGATCAGGGGTGCCTGAAAACCAATCAAAGCCATAAGCAAACGACCAGCGTAGCTAACCTCATCCACAGAGCGTGCCTTTGGCTCGCCATAAGCGATGGGGCCCCCGGCATTAGGCGCCCACGCCGCTTGACCAATGCCCCTTAAAGGTCTTTTGTAATCCTTGTGCACCGCGCCCCTGAAGAGGTGGCGTCCCCACATACGCAACCCCCACCAGGAAGGGCCACTCCATGCTGCTCCAAGATCAGGTAAATTGGAAAGACCTGGACACCGATTGGATTGAATTTTACGCCGCCATTGGCGTCGATACGATACATCTTGAGACCAGAGGTATGGCCTCGGCGGAAGGACACGAGCTGAACATTAGCGAAGGAAAAATCAGCGCAGAGCCGCTGGAAAAGGCCCGAGAGAAGATCGAGTCTCATGGGATGAAGTTGAACAATATCTTCTATTCCTGTCCGCGGGAGATTCCCCTGGGGCTGGATGGGGCGGAGAAGATGACCCAGATCTGGTGCCAACTATTGCAGGCGGTCGGGGCTGCCGGGATTCCAATGCTGGGGTGGAATTACAAGCCGATGGGGAATTTCCGCACCGAATCGGCCACCGGGCGCGGTGGGGTGAAATACAGCACCTTCGACTACAATTTGTATATGAAAGACCGCGACCAGGCGAAGCTATATTCGCCCGGGGTATCCGAAAAAGAGATGTGGGAACGGATGGAGAAATTCCTCAGGACCGTCATCCCCGTAGCCGAGAAAGCGGGAGTAACGATGGCCCTGCATCCGGACGATCCACCCGTGCCCGAGCCGCTGGGCGGGGTGTGGCAGATTTGCTCGTCGACGGATCAGTGGCGCAGGATCTACGACTCGGTTCCCAGCGATAACCACAAAATGCTTTTCTGCCAGGGGTGCATGACGGAGCTGCTGGGCCAGGGCGTCTACGATTTCATCGATGAGATGGCCGGCCGGAGCAAGATCGCCTGGGTGCACTTCCGCAATGTGAAGGGCCAACTGCCCTATTTCGAGGAAGTATTTCTCGACGAAGGCGATATAGATATGAGGAAAGCGATGGAGATTTATCGCGACAACGGCTTCAACGGCCCCTTCATGATGGATCACACACCCCAGTTCCCCAGTGGCAATTCGGGCAAGTTAGGGAAAGCCTTCGCCAACGGTTATATACGGCGGTTGATCCAGGATGTTTATCAGTAAATCAAATAGAGCATGCAAAATATACTTATCCACATTCTCCTGCTGGGGGCCGTGCAGGGCCTCTTCCTGGCCGCAGCCCTTATCTTGCGCAAGCAAAATACTCTGGCCAACAAGATACTAGTGGTTCAATTTTTATTAACGGATGGATAGAGTCGTTTTAATTTGATGCGTGCCTCGTCCGTAGTAAAACGCCAGTCGATGGTACAGGCGGCTTGATTACGTTGCTCTTGCCAGGCGGCGACTTCTTTCATTAGGCTGGCTTGATCGGGTAAGCGCCGATCCAGACATTGTCGTTGGAGCACACTCAATTCAATTTCGGCCATGTTGAGCCAACTGCCATGCACGGGGGTATAAACAAACGTCAATCGATCCAATAGGCGACGGGCTTGATGGGGCGCAAAGGCGTGATACAAGGCCGCCGGTTTATGCGTACTGAGATTATCCAACACGACCGTGATGTGTTCGGCGTGGGGGCAATGCGTATCGCTGAGCTCTTTCATACACTGGGCAAAGTCGATCATGGTGTGTTGATGGGTGACTTTCACATGCCGCCAGTTTTCCAAGGGGGCAAACAGCATAAACAGGTTACTGACCCCCGCCCGTTCATAGGTATAATCATACCGCCGGGGTTGCCCCGCCTCCAGCGGCAAAGGATGACACTGTTCCTTGAGATGTTGCTTGCCCGCTTCATCAAAGCAGATCACCGGATGCCCCGCCGAATAAGGCCGATGGTAGAGGGTGAGGACCTCTTCCATGGCGCAAACAAAGGCGGCGTTTTGCTCGGGCGGAATACACCATTGTTTTTTCAACCAGGGTTTGAGTTGGTTTTTTTTAGCAACCCACGCACACTACTTTTCGAGATCGAGGCGGCGTGTTCCAGCTGCACCATCTGGTCGGCTAATAACTGCAAGGTCCATCGGCTACGCCCTTCCGGGGCCGGTGCACAGGCCAGCGCACTGAGCTGGGCTTGGTGCCGGCCATCAAACTTCTGGTTGCCGGGCCGGACCCGGGGCTTGCGGTTGAGGGCCCCGGTCAGGCCCTGTTCGACAAAGGCTTTGCGCACCCGTTCGACGGTGGGCCGACTCACCTCTAACGCCGCGCTGATGTGAGCATCGGTCCAGCCGGCTTGATCGGCTTTGAGCAGAATCCGGGCGCGCGTCAGTTTTTGCGCCGACGACACACCGGTGGAGATGAGCTCGGATAAATAGGCCCGCTCCGCTTCGCTTAATAGGACGTGGTAGCGTTTGGATGGCATGGAAAAACTTCCTTGAATGAGAGAGAGAGGACAAGCATTCTCAAAGATCGGCGTTTTTAACGCATCCATCAAATAATAAAAATTAGACCACTAGGAATCTGGGTATTTTTGTTTTCCTATGATCTGGCCGATCTGTTTCTCATGGGAAAAGAGTACTACTTATTATACCCCCACATAATTGGCGCGGCTCATTCCTTTCCCTTCCTATACGGCCCGCTGTTCTATCTCTATACCCGGACACTCATTTCGCCGCACCCGTCTTTCGCCTGGCGACAACTGCTGCATTTCCTGCCTTTTGCCCTACATATTGCTTATTTCATACCGTCTTTTTATCTGCAGAGCGGAGCTTATAAGCTGGCTTTCCTCGAGACCATGGCGGAACAGGGCGAGCCCATCAGTATGGCGGTATCTACGATGCTGAAAATCGTCCATGGATTCACCTATATCATCCTGGCGCTTTTTCTGCTCAAAACCCATACCCAGACCATCCGTCATTCCTTTGCCAATATCGAGCGGATCAATCTGAACTGGCTGCGGGTGCTCACTGGTCTCCAGATCGCCATCTGGGGCACCGTGCTGGTACTCAACCTGCTTGAACATATGGGCCAGGACCTGCCCGGAGGGATGCACGATCAACTAGTCTATTCGGGCGTCGTCGTGCTGGTCTATGTCATTGGCTACTTCGGTCTACGGCAACCCGAAATTTTCACCCATGCTGATAAAGCACCAAATAAAACAACTAATAGCGAGGAAAAGTACGAGAAGACCCGGTTGGAAGAAGAACGGGCTCAACAGTATCTACAGACCTTGCTCACTTATATGGAGGCCGAAAAGCCCTTCGTCCGCAGTACCCTCAGCCTGCAGGAATTGGCCGACGAGCTTTCCATTGCCGCCCATCATCTGTCCCAGGTAATCAACGATCGCCTGCAGCAAAACTTCTTCGATTTTATTAATAGCTACCGCGTCAAGGAAGTCCAACGTCAGCTCCTGGCCCCAGAATCGGAGCATTTGAAGATCCTTTCCATCGCCTACGATGCCGGTTTTAACTCCAAATCTTCCTTTAATACCATCTTTAAAAAGCAGACCCAGATGACCCCCTCGCAGTTCAGGCGCCAAGCCGACCAATAAATTTGCTAGTTGTTTTCAACCTTTCCGGCCTCTACCCAGAGGTTCATCCTTATAAGTTCAATCCCCTATATGGTATATTACGTATTCGTCATACCATATATTGTGCCTAAAAGCCAGAATCCCCTTCTGCTACCTCCGCTGATTCCCTTCTGCTAAACCCATAAATTTGGACCACAGCGCAATAAAAGTGGTTCAACCTTACAAACCCGGGCGAAACACCCGCCCCATTCTGGCATATTTGCTGACGTAAGTTGCCTCTGCGACCCGGGAATGTCCCCGGCTCGCCCAACCAGAATGGAAGTGACGGTGAGAAAACTGAGCCTGTGGATCGTCATCGTCGCCCTGAGCATGGCCGTAAAGGCACTGCTGGGCCTGTCGCGCTTTTTCGAACGCCTGTCCCAGCGCCTTTATAAAGAAATAGCCCGCACCATTAACACCCTCAACAAAGGACATTGACCGTGAAGACGAACCGCACAAAGCATCTGCCCACCTTTATCGCGGCCCTGCTGCTCTTTATCGGCCTGGCTCAGCTGCAAGCCCAATCGGGGCCCACTTTTTCCGCCAGCTACGAGGCCTACCCCTATAGCCGTATTGCCGATCCAGACACCTCCGCGGGCAGCGCCTACCTGGATACCAGCCAGATCAAAGTGAGTGGCTTGAATATCACCGCCGCCTATCCGCTCGTTTTTTCGGCCGGCAGAACGGTCCTGGTCAACGAACTGAGCTACCGCAATGTCGTTTTGGATTATCGCGGCTTTCTGCCCGGCGATGTCAATCCAGAAACCATGCACGCCATCGAATACAACGCCACCATCACCCACGGACTTTCGCAAAAGTGGACCCTGATGGGCATTGTCACCCCGGGCATCGCCTCCGACTTCGAGGCCAGTATCGGCCGCGACGACCTTACTTTTCAGGCTGTAGTGGTATTCATCCGCACCTATAGCGAAAACCTGCAGATCGGTTATGGGGCAGCTTGGTCCAATACTTTTGGTCAACCCTTCCCCTTGCCCGTATTGGCCCTGCGATGGAATAACGGCTCCAACCTCAGAATAAGTTCAATCCTGCCGACCAATTTCGAAGCCTGGTACGCGCCCACCCAGCGGTTGGAATTGGGCTTCCAGCTAAGCGTCGACGGCAACCGCTACCACGGCGATCCGGCTCGATACCTGGTAGACAATCCGCTGTTGAGCTATTCGGTGGGTACCTTCGGTCCCGCTATCAATTTTCACATTTCTCCAGGAACGACCCTGGGTATCAGTGCCGGCCGGACCTTCACCCGCCGTTTCGAGTTTTTCGACGGCGGCGACGATGTGCAAGATATCAGCCTTGAGAATTCGAATTTTGTCAAGGTCCAGCTACAGGTAGGGCTTTGAGTCTCCGGTGCCTGAATCACTTGGACCAGGTCTGCAACCAGCGCTGCGTCCTGCAGCCCGGAAGCCAACTAAAAGCGGAGAATACGAATGTCCAACACCGTAAATAAAAAGGTCATCGCCGGACTAATGACCCTTTCGGCCTGGGCCAGCGCCGCAGACCTGGAATACGGCCAAACAGTCCCCTCCAGGGCTCAGGCCGGCGACCTGAGCCTGGCCCCCTGCCAAATCTACCTGGAGGGCGATGACCGCCACTATGCAGGTGACTGCGGCACCCTGGTGGTGCCAGAAAACCGCAAAGATAGCCAGTCCCGCCTAATCGCCTTGCCGGTCCGACGCATTAAAGCCACTGGGGATGCGCCGCTAGAGCCGATATTCTGGTTTGAAGGGGGGCCTGGAATCCCCAATATCAACCTCTATCCCAGCGACGGACTCCTAGAGCGGCACGACTTTGTGATGGTCGGTTATCGGGGCATTGACGGCCAAGTCGTATTGGAATGCCCCGAAGTGGGCCAGGCCATCCGCGCCGCCAAGGACAATCTCCTCAACCAAACGGGCCTGCTCTCTTTAGGGCGTGGGACCGCCGCCTGCGGCCAACGCATCCGCGCCACCGGCGTAGACCTGGACGGCTACTCGATGAATCAAACCGTCGATGATATGGAAGCGGCGCGCACGGCTCTGGGCTACGACCGCATCAACCTATTCGGCAATAGCTACGGCACCCGCGTTGAAATGATCTACCAGTGGCGCTATCCCGACAGTATTCATCGCGTCGTGATGGTGGCCGTCAATCCACCGGGGCGTTTTATCTGGGATCCAGCCGACACGGACGAATTGCTCGATCAGTACGCCGCCCTCTGCGCCGCAGACGCCCATTGCAGTGCCCGGACCGCTGATCTGGTCGAGACCATGAAAGCGGTCGCTCGCCGTATGCCGAAAAGCTGGATGGGCTTTTCAGTTGATCCTGTAGCGGTTCGCTTTATCACGTTTGTAAGTTTGATGGAATCGATGCAATCCCCTGGCGACCCCATCCCGCTCAACGGCCCGGCGGCTATCGATCTATGGTTGGATGCCGCCGAGGGGGATGCCAGTGGCATGGCCTTAGTATCGTTATTGGCACCGTTCATGCTCCCAGAATTGGGGGAACGGGGCCACCTTCTCGCCATGGGGACCAGCGCCCAGGACTACTTAGATCCCAATAGGGACTATCGAGCCGAATTAACGCAACCAGACGCCATTATCGGCGCGCCCTTTTCGCTCTTTGTCTGGGCCATGGCACAGGGTTGGCCGGCTAGCAGCGATCAGAGTTATGTCGAAGCACAGAATTCGGATATCGAAACGCTGTTGGTAAGCGGTACCCTCGACGGCTCGACGCCGATGCGCTATGCCCGCGACGAGTTATTGCCGCATTTGCGCCGGGGCCATCATGTAATCGTACAAGGCCAAGGCCATACAGAAACCTTCTGGAATAGCCAACCACAGGCCCGCGCCCGCTTGCTCACCACCTTCTTTGCCACCGGGCAGGTAGACGCTTCACTCTACCAAGACGAGGCGCCGGTATTTGCTGTCGATACGAGCTGGGGCGGGCTGGCCAAAATGCTGTTGCTGGCCGCCGTCGTCGCGTTCGCCATTGCGGCGTTCTTGCTCGTCGTAATTATCCGCAAAATCCACAGAATGGCCTTCTTCAGGAAATCGGCTCAACATTAGCTACAACATAAATCGGGAGAAGAATCATGATACAATCTGTCCTGGCACTTCTATCTTGTCTAGTTCTACTCGTATGCACGGTGGTGCAAGCTGCGGACTCATCCGCTCCGGGCGCTTTAATCGCCAAGGGAGCCGTACTTGACGCACATACCCATCTTATCAGCCAGCCTTTGCTCGATAGCCTTACGGGCGGTGGCGTTCCCACCGCAGGGGCTGACGACCTTATCGCCCAACTCAATGCGGCCCATGTCGAGAAGGCTGTCGTTCTGGCATGTGGCTATTTCCCCCAACTCGACCGTTTGGGCACTGCCGCGGAAAACGACTTTACCGCGGCGGAAGTCGCCCGATACCCCGACAGGCTGATCGGTTTTTGCGGGATTAACCCGCTTAGCGCCGGCGCCCTGGAAGAAATCGATCGCTGTTTGGCCCATGCCAGCATGATCGGCATCAAACTCCAGGGCAGCGATTATGACTGGGAGGACCAGAGCCAGCTATCGGCAATCTCTGCCGTCTTAAGCAAAGCCGATAAAAAAGACGTGCCCGTGCTCTTGCACGTAAGCGGCGCCCCTCTCGATGCCAAAGCCATTATGAACGTCTTAGAAACACTGGGCGCCAACCAGAATACCCGCATTACCATTGCCCATACCGGCGGCTCCCTGGATAGCGAAATCGAGACCTACCTGGTAACGCAGTACCTCGTGCCGCCGCTGCTCAATCCGCAAAACCTCTATATGGACCTGAGCGCATCCCTGCAATTCTACCAGGATGCGCCGTTGTCAAAACGCGAACTAATAGTATGGCGATTTCGCAAGTGGGGTATTGGCAAACTGTTCTTCGGCTCTGACTACCTAAACGCCGCCCCACAGCAAACACCTATTGAGGCACTTGCGACGCTTACGCACTACCCATTTACCCAAGAAGAAATTGATATCATCCTTAACAATGATGGCTCCGACTGGCTTTACGGCCATTGAAAATCAAGCGCAAAGCCGAGCGACCAACAGTCGAGATAGCCATCGACCAGATCAGAGCAGTACACGGCATCTGTGCATGAAGACCTGCCAAAAACGAGGAATGTAGCATGACACCTACCCCCCAAACTGAATCGCCGGCGCCGAGCCGCCGCTACGATTTAGATTGGCTGCGCGTACTGGCCACCTTTATTGTTTTGTTCTTCCATTCTGCCCGCTATTTCGACCATTTGGGATGGCATGTCAAAAACCCCGAGCGCAGCACCGAACTGATGGTCCTAGTCGAGTTTCTGGCGCAGTGGATGATGCCGCTGTTCTTTATTATTTCCGCCATGAGCTCGGTCTTCGTGTTGCGCCGCCGCCGCGCCGCCTGCTATCTCTACGACCGCGTGCTGCGCCTGCTGGTGCCTTTTCTCTTGGGTACCTTTGTCGTGCTGATCCCCCTACAAGTCTGGATCGAGCGCGCCAGCAACGGCGATTTCGACGGCGGTTTCTGGGCTTTCTACCCGCATTATTTTGACGGCTGGTATGCCTTTGGCGGCAATTTTGCCTGGATGGGCCTGCACCTGTGGTACTTGCAGTTCCTCTTCCTCTTTTCGCTTCTGACAGCCCCGTTTTTTCGCGCCGCCCTGAACGCGCCGGCCTTCACCGAGGGCTTGGCCGGGCTCTGCCAAAATCCAGGCGGCATTCTACTTTTCTCGTTGCCGGTCATCGCCGTAGAGCTGCTGGTCAACCTGGCCCCCGACGGCATTGGCATGCGCGAATTCGGCGGCTGGAGCCTGCCGACCTACCTGGTCTTTTTTATCATCGGCTTTGTCATGGCCACGCACGATAATTACCGACTCGCCTGCCAGCGGCATCGCATCATCGCCCTGGCCATGGGCATGCTCTTGATGGTCTTTGAATTGAACTCGATCTGGCCGCAAGGCGGTTATTTTTCCGACTACGCTCTGCGCCAGGTCTGCCGCGCCGTCAACGCCTGGCTCTGGATCGTCTCCTTTCTTGGCTTTGCCAGCCGCTACCTGATGCGACCGCACGCTTTTCTCTCCTATGCCAACCAAGCCGTGCTGCCTTTTTACGTATTGCACCAGACTGTCATCGTCTTTCTGGGTTATTTAATGCTCGATTGGACCATCGCTATTCCCGTTAAATTTCCAGTCCTCGTCCTGGCCTCGTTTATCCTTATTTCGGCGTCTTAGGCGTTTCCAATAAAAAAGTCGTTCCATAGGGGCGGTTGGGTTATCTTGGGTTCCCCCAACCAGGAGAATCGCCCATGGGACTGAGTGAAGCCGAGAAAGTTACCTATATCGAAACGGCACAGGTGCTCAAAGGCAGCGACCGTCGGCAGTTTATGGCCCGGGTGGTCAAGAGTCTGGGTCCGGGAGGGCAGCGTCGGGCCGAAGCGGTGCTGGGTTGGAATCGCCAGACCATCCGCAAAGGGATGCACGAATTGGAGAGCGGCCTTCGGTGCGTGGACGCCTATTGGGCCCGAGGACGCAAACCGGCCGAAGCCCATCTGCCCCACCTGCTGGAAGATATTCAAGCGATTGCGGGGGGGCAAAGCCAAACCGATCCGACCTTTGAGACCACCCGGCTGTATACGCGCTTGAGTGCGGCCCAGGTCCGCCAGCAACTTATCGAGCAGAAAGGCTACCGGGAGGAGAGCTTGCCGACGGAAGAAACGATCCGGGTGAAACTCAATCACTTGGGCTACCACTTACGCAAGGTGCGCAAGAGCCAGCCGAAAAAAGATCCCCCAAACCGATGCCATCTTCGATCAGTTAGCCCAGATCCATGCCGAAGCGGCCCAGGATGAGACGGTATTACGCCTGTCATTGGATGCCAAAGCCACCGTGTTGATTGGCCCCTTTTCGAGAGGCGGAAAAGCACGCTTCGAGGTGGCGGCCGCCGATCACGATTTTCACCCAGAGGAGAAGCTAACGCCCTTTGGGATCTTCCTGCCTGATAAGGATGAGCTGAGTCTGTATTTCACCCCCTCTCGGGTGACCAGTGACTTCATCGTGGATTGCCTGGAGGACTTCTGGCGGAAAAATCGGGCGCGCTTCCCCCAGGTCGAAACCTTACTGATCAACCTGGACAATGGACCGGAGAATCACAGTCGGCGCACCCAATTCATGAAGCGGCTCATCGACTTGGTGGATGCCTTTGAGATGACGATTAAGTTGGCCTATTACCCGCCCTATCACAGTAAATACAATCCGATCGAACGGGTCTGGGGAATCCTGGAACAGCACTGGAATGGGCAACTGCTGGATCGAATCGATACGGTCCTCAACTGGGCGCAAACCATGACCTGGAACGGCCAGCATCCGATCGTCCAGTGGGTCGAGAAAACCTATCAGACCGGCCAACGTTTAACCCACAAAGCTATGGCGGCGTTGGAACGGCGATGGGTCCGGTGTCCGGCCTTACCCAAGTGGTTTGTCCACATGGAACCCACGCCGACTTGATGCGGAGTGCTTATTTTTCTGGAAACGCCTTATCATATTGTCATCCGCCCGCTAGGCCCCTTGCGCTGGCTTTTCGGCATGAAATACGCCATCGACAGATAAGCCTATACCCACCCTACTGGGACAGAATATTATCAGTAGAAGCAACGACCGTACCACCTACCGCCATTGGCCCCTGATTGGGGCCGGCCATCCAGGCGCTTTGAGTGCCGGGTCCGCCAGCGCAACTTTCCTGGCCGGGTCTAGCACGGCTTGTCTGACGATTGACCAGGCATGGGTCGTGGGGACGAAAGGTTCAAATGACCACTACTTCGATATCGGGGGCGACTGCAATCTGTCCGACCTCTTTGATTTCCCCCTCAATCAGCACGGATGCCGATCGCGCCCCCCCGTGCCGTCGACCAGGACGCCGTTTTCAAGTGGATCACAGATTCGCCCTGAGCCACGCGAACATCTCTTCTTGCATCTCGACATTTAGGCAGTGGGGCACATCGTAGACCCGCGCCTCGAAATGCTCGGGGCATCCCGCATCTCGATATACCTTGCCGATATCGTCGCAAGCCCCGCGCATAGAATCCATCGAGAACAGTCGGTCCTGTTGGCAATTCATCACCAGCAGCGGTCGCGGGCAGCTTGAGGCCGCGATGTCGGGCAGATCGAGATATCTGTAAACAGACGGCGCAGAATAGAGCCCGATATGGCTGCGGTTATCGTGCGTCAATTGATCGCCCAAACGGGCCATCCAACCCGCCACGACCGCGGCGGCGAGACGATCTTCGGCACCGACCAGATAGCTGGCTCTCCACCCGCCCCCCGAGAGACCGGCGCAGGCAATCCTGGACGAATCGACCTCGGCGCGAGCCCCAAGGTATTCCACGCATCGGCGATCGTCCCAGTTGACCACACCCAGCCAGCTGGTCCCAGCAAAATTGGCGTGCTTGTCCAGCGCCGGCGCCGCTTCGGCAAAGGCGGCGTTGAATATCCGCACCCAGGCGTGGCTACCCTCTTCAAGGCCGTCTAATTCCGCCTGCACGCTGTCCTGCAGATCGGCAACCGCCAGCCGCCGTTGGCCCCACCCCAGCACATCGGCCACCATCACCACGTAGCCGCGTCGCGCCAATTCGCTGGCCCAGTAGCGCCCCTGGTAGGCGCTATTGACAAAATCTACCAGCGCCTCCGAATCGGACAGTCCCTCGACGACCTTCTCGCGACCGTGGGTGTAAAAGCCGCCGTGGTCGTGAAGGGCAAGAATGGCGGCACAGGGCGACACCGCACCATCCGGGATCAGGATTTCGGCAGTCATGCGGTGGTGGGCCGTCGACGCAAACGAAACCGTCTCCCGGCTATACCCATCCTGCTGCTGGATCGCAATCGTTTCCGGATCGAGCGCAACAGGCTCGGGCGAGAAATCGAGATGCTCCCGGAGGCTCTCCCGGGCACTGCGTGCCCATGCCTCCGGTCCCAGGGCACGGCAGGAGGCATAGGATAATTTTCTTTGTTGCGATCGCGCCAGGGCGCCGACAAGGCGGCCAAGACCACCCAGATAAGGTTTGTCCACAGATGGGATCTCCTCGTGCAAAGACGGCTGCTGTGGCCGCCGTTCAGGCTTTTGCCCAGCCGCTGCCTACGGGCAATAGCTCTCTAGTCGCCGCATCGAGCCACACCGGACTCAGCCATGCCCGGTGCCCATCGGCCTGGCGCAAACGCAAATAGTAATAAGCCGAATCCCCTGTTGGCGCCGGCAGCTCGACGCCCTCCAACTCGACATCCCAGGCATTGGGCTTGCTCTGCCAAACGCATTCACCACCGGATATAATCTCCATCACCTCGATGGGCGCCGTGCCGTGCAGTTGCGCGGAAAAATGCACTCCCTCGCCCGTTGGCAATATCCCCTCCGCGCCCGAGCACACGCCATTGACCGCATAATCGCAGACGATCGGCACCCCGGAGGTGGCATAGGTATAGCGCTGGTCCATCGCCTGCCACACCGCCTCGCGCGTCAGTTCGGTGGCGCGAAAACAGGTCATGCCAGTATAGCCGCCCGGATTGTGTGTCGGATGCCCCTGGTGATTATCGGTACCGGCCACGAAACCCAGACGCCACCCTTGTGCAAAGGCGTCCTGTACCGAGGCGCCCTGCTCGCCCATGCGAATGCCCCAGTAGTCGTCGAGTGCGTCGGCCTCGAAATTGCCCCGGCCCTGCACAATCTCCACCAACCGCGCCCGCTCGTTGGGAAATTCCCAATGGTATTTGGACCAGTGGAAGCTCTTGCCCATCACCTCGCGGTGCTGGCCGTATTCGATAGTCCCACCGCAGTTGGGGTGGTGCGGCACCATCACTACGTCCTGGTCCCAGGTCACTTGCGAGGGACACAGGTCCGGTTTCCAATTCCAGGTGCCGGCATCGACATCGGGCGTGCGCAGGTAGAGATTGGCGTGACCGTAGGCGTTGGAGCTTTCCCAGCCGGGAATGGTCACAAAGCGGCCCGGATCGTAGAATTCCTCGTTGACCGCCAGGCATTCCTGCCAGCCGGCACCGATAGGCGCGTGGTCGGTCATGGCCACCACGTCGAGATTGAGGTGGTCGCGGGCATAAGCGTAGGCCTCGCCAGGATCTCGGTCGCCGTCGACAGAGAGGCGGGTGTGGAAGTGAATGCCGCCGAAGTAATGCCGAGGCTCGCCCAGGTTTGCTACCGGCCCGCTCTTGGCTTCTAGCCCGTTGGCCGCATCGCGCACCTCGATTCGCACGGGTCCATCGCCCTTCACCTCGATTCTCTCGACAACACCCCGACCGTCGGCGCCAATTTCCACTGTAGCGGGCAGACCCACTACCTCACCATCGGCCTGCAGCTCTACATACCCCCGATAATCGGGCAGCGGATTGAGATTGGCATCCGTGGCATAAACCACCGCCCGGCGCTTGCCCTGCCCGTCCGCCGCAGCCGAGACACGCCCCACCAGTTGCGCCAAGGGCCCCGGTCCATTGCGCAGCGGTATCGGCTCGCCGACCTTCTCAAAGATCTTGGACCCAGCCCGACGCACCTGCACCTGCAAATCTCCAGCAATGGCCGCATGCGCCGCCGGCACCACCCCGAAGGGAAAGACCAACCGCGCCCCACTGGCCAGCTCTTTGGTCACCTGGATGGTACACAGATACTGCTCGTTGATCGGCCGCCCCACCAAACCGCCGCCGGCCGGACCGTCGCCGCCGCGCGTCATATCGGTCCAGTCGCGCGCCAAGCCGTGACCCAATACCACCACGCCCGCGTCACCTTCGACAAAGGGATCTTCCAGTGTCCACTTGCGACTCGTAGAATGAAAAGTGCTGATCGTTACACGCACATCAGCCCCGGCTTCCAGGCCCGCCGGACAGGTGACGTATAGGTGCAAAGCTTTGGCTTCCTGATCGGTCGCCACCAGTTGCGTCTGTCCCTCGTGGCTCACTGTTAACTGCTCATACATGATATATTCCTCAAAGAGAGTTGGGTTTGGTCTCACCAAGCCCCACAGGCACCTCGACGCAGCCCTGCGCGTCCACCGAGTCCAACTCGTCGAGCCAGCGCCTCTTGCCTAAATTTCTGCCACCGTACAGGCGTCGATCTCATCCCAGTCCAGCTGGTAGCCCAACCCCGGCCCTTCGGGCGGCCTGACATAGCCCTCTTCGTCGGGGACGATCGGCGGATAGGACAAACATAAGTGCGCCCCTTCTACGGGCACCAGAATCTCGACGTATTTGGAATTCTTAATCGCGCAGCCGGTGTGGATCATGGGGATCTCGCCGTGGTGCAGCTGGACCATCATGCCGAAGGCCTCGCAGGTGTGGGCGATCTTGAGGAGCCCGGTGATGCCGCCCTTGCGGTACCAGGTGGAATGGATCATCCGCCCGGTCTTCTGGGCAATGTGGTTGGCCACGTCGTGCAGGCTGTCCCAGCCGGTTTCGGCGACGCAGAGGTGGATTTCGAGCCGCCGGTGCAATTCCTGCAAACCGGTGGTCTCGTAGTCCCGCAACGGCTCTTCAAACCAGTAGTAGTTGAGCTTTTCCAGTTCCCGCCCCGCCCACAGCGCCTCCTCGAAATTATAGGCGGCCGAGGCATCGAGCATGAGCTCGATATCCTCGCCCACTGTCTCGCGCACCAACCGACAGGCCTCGATATCCTTTTTCACGTCACCAAAGACGTGCAGCTTGATGGCCTTGTAGCCCTGCTCGACGCAATTTCGCGCCAAGGGCCCGTACTCCTCGACGGTCTCCTGCGTGAAGGTGCTGGCATAGGCCGGCACCTTGTCGCGGTAGGCGCCCAGATGCTTGTAGAGGGGGACGCCCGCCGCCTTGGCGGTCAGGTCCCACAACGCCACGTCGAACACCCCCAGGGCTTCGACAATGCCGGTCCCCATCCGGCCCATGTCCCACAGCCGCTGCCAGATCTTCTCGCGGTCCAGCGCGTTTTCCCCGACCATCTGCGATTTGAGCAACCCTGCAGTCTGCCGACCCAGCTCTTCGCCGCGTCGGGTGGCGATGCAGTGGCCTTCAATGCCGTTGTCGGCGACCACCTGCAACAGAAAAGCATCGCGCTCGGCGGGGACGCGCGGAAAGCCGTCGCGCCAGCGATAGGGGAAACGCGGTACTTTGAGCACCCGTCCTTTGATCTCTTTGATTTTCATAATACTCCTTCTCGTAGAGATAACCGCAACCGTAGACCAGATTAGCCAAGCGGCAGATCCGTCGTTCCAGGATATTCGGCTTGTCGCCCATCGCTTTCTTCTACTTAGCCCTCGTCTGCGGCCAACGGCCCCACTGCCCCCAAACGCAGGGCGGGATAGAGCGTTTCAAAAAGCGGAGTATCGCCGGTGTCGCGCGCATAGCGCCAGAACAGCCGCGTCATTTTCTTCACCTGCTCGCTAAAGGCCGGGTCCCCGGCCAGATTCTTCATTTCATAGGGATCCTCGTCGAGCTGGTACAATTCATCGAAGTCGAACCCATTGAAAACGAATTTCCACGGCCCATCCCATACCACCCGCTGGGTCAGGCGGTGGCGGTTGCCAAAGTATTCGGCATAACCCCGCGTCCATTCGTCGGCGACCTTGGCCGGCTCGCGCAATAGTTGGGCGAAAGACCGAGAGTCGGGCACCTCGATCGGCTCGCAGTCGGCCAATTCCAATAGCGTCGGGCACAGATCGTGCAAACCGACCCGGCCCTGGCAAATGGAATCCTTTGCCATTCCGGGGCCGCGCACAATGAACGGCACCTGGTATACTTCTTCAAAAGCGGATATATCCTTGAAGAACAGCCCGTGCGCACCCAGCAAATCCCCGTGGTCGGCGCACATTACAACGATGGTATCCTCGAGCTTTCCCATGTTTTCTAAATAGTCAATTAGCCGCCCGAACTGCGCGTCTATTTCGCTGATCGAGGCATAATAACACGCCCTCGCCTCGCGCTTCTGGTCGTCGTCGAGCTGGTTCCAGATACCCTGTGCGCGACGGTAGAGCCCCGGCCGATCCACCAGATCGTCGGCGGCATTGGGCGGCGGCGGCAGCTCTTGACGGGCATAGCGGTCGTAAAATTCCCGACTGGCGATAAAGGGATCGTGGGGTTCCTCGAAACTGACGAAAGCACACCAGGGATCGTCTCCTTGCACCGCTTCCTCCAGATAGCGTAGCGCCAGCGTCGTGGTAATCCCCATGGGACGTTTTTCCGCCGGCCGGTCTGTCACCCCATAGAGCAGATGTGGTCCATAGCCGTGCGGCTCTTCGAGATAGTGCGCCAGATCGCACTCTGGTCGCAGGGGCTCATCCCCCAGCACCTCGGCGACCAACTCGTTGTAGAGCGCCCCCCTGCTGACCCCGTCGACCTGCCAGCCGAAGCGGCCCGGCACATTGTCGCGCTCGACATGCCATTTGCCGAAATACCCCGTATTATACCCCGCCGCCGTCAGTCGCTCGGCCCAGTGGGCCTTGTCTGTGCGCAAAGCGTGCAAATCGGGTACTTTGGGATAGAGCACCTCCAGCACGCCGTGATTGTGCGGCATCAACCCGGTCATCAGACTCGCCCTAGTCGGCGAGCATATATTGTTGGGCGTATAGGCGCGGGTAAAACGCACGCCCTCTGCGGCCAACCGATCTAAATAAGGCGTCTGGCAGACGTGATCCGGCTCGAGCACCCGGGCCTGCATCTGATCGGCCATCAGAAATAGAATATTAGGTCTATTGCTCATTGCTATTTGCTCCCGGCCATGGCCATATTGAGCACATCTACTTAGTCAACGGCAGCTACTTAAAAAGCTATCGGCCCGATCCTTTGCCTGTCAATCAACCCTATCGCAACCTCGGGGACGGCCATTTCGCCGCCACCGACGCCAATCTGGCCGACGCGCGACCCGGACGAGCATCGAAATCCGCTGGCCCAACGGCGTGGCGCAACGCCTCGACGACATAACCGCCGCACAGATCCTGCGCATCGTCCAGCCCACGCCTTGAGTTAGAGGGGCATGCGCATGAGTTGCTTTTGACGCTTGGTCAGGCCAGCAAACCATTCGGGTGGAAAGCCGTCGCGTGGGTCGCACTGAAAGACGCACATCTGTTTGCGATAATGGCCAAAGAGCGCATGCCGATTGGCTTGGCTTGTATTTGCACCACCAGCGTGCCATGTTTGCCCATTGAAAACAATGACGCCACCTGCGGCCACTTCGGGCTGCACGATATGTTTGACCTCCACATCTTCTGGTGGCGCCCCCAGACCGCTTTTGTGCGAGCCTGGCACAACACGCGTACCGCCGTTGACGGGGGAGACGTCATCGAGCATCCAGACGGTATTCATCATAACAGGCGACACAGGATTGAGCATGTGAAGAGGGATGTCGCTGTGTAAACCTTGAAGACCATCTCCTGGCCGAACGATGCGGGAATTGAGGCTGCCCAAGATGAGTGATTTTTCGAGGTAGTGTTCAAGAAGTGGCAAAATGCGGGGGTGGTCGATGGTTTTGTGAAAGATGCGATCCATGATGGGTAGGTTTGCGACATGGCTAGCTGTACCTCTGTGGGCTGTTTCGGTACCAAATTGCTGTTCGCATCTGATAAGGGCTTCACGCATGGCATGTACTTCGTCCGTAGTGAGTACACCTTCGACAATTGTGAAGCCATAGACGTCGAGTTCGAAAAGATGTTGTTGGATATCTGACACGAAATCCTCCTTTATTTACCAGTTTGCATTCATGGCCGCACTGACCAGGTGGGTTTGAGGCGGAAGGCGAGGTGGTCGGCATCGATCAACTGCAGGCGCCCCGCGGCCAACGCAGGACGGATCAGCAGCAGTCTATTTTCGCATTTCCGGACAGTGCTCCGCTTGAGACGATCATCGCGGTCACATCATTCGGGTTCAACTGGAAGACTCTAACTGGCGACTGAAGTGGCCACCCGCAGGGTCTACAAATAGAATGTATAGGAGGAATTATAAAGGGTCTTTTAAGGAGCCGAGTCAAACGTGTGGGCTCTTAGAAGCAGCCTCTACGTGGGTCTTGGTTCAGAATGCATCCAGACGCGGGCCCGCCTTGCCTCATCGGCCGGGTAGTAGTCGCCGTAGACGATGTTGGGAATGTGCAAAAAAATATCGCAACACTTCGGCCCAAGCTCTACGGGATCGCCAAGATCAATCGCGGGCAAATCTTGTTCCAACTGCCACAGATACTCGTATTTCTCGGGATCAGACTCGGCACACTCGACCCGTTTCACTTTTGGCACGTTACCCACGCAAGTACATAAAAAGCCCCAAGATGCTTTGCTAGCATCTCGGGGCTTAATAATGGCGGGACCGACGGGGATCGAACCCGCGACCTCCGGCGTGACAGGCCGGCGTTCTAACCAGACTGAACTACGATCCCGCTATATCTCAATCGAGAAAGAAATCTACAGCTCGGGCGCCGTCTTGTCAACAGCTAACAGCAAACTTCACAGGTGCTCGCGGTCCCACCGCTCGCCTTCCTTTTTCAGTCGCTTGAGGGCCCCGCGCATAAGCTGGCGTTTTAGCGAACTTATATAGTCGATAAATAATTTGCCGTCGAGGTGGTCAATCTCGTGCTGCAGGGCGCGGGCGAAAAAACCGTCGGCCACCAGGGTGAAAGATTCGCCGTTGATATCGAGGGCCTCTACTTCAATCTCGGCAAAGCGCTTGACGTCCCCGAACAATTCGGGCAGGCTCAAGCAACCCTCTTCGCCCACCACCTCGCCACGGCCCTCAACGATCCGCGGATTGGCCAGGGCCAAGGGCGGATGGCCACTTTCCTGAGCCGAGACATCAACGACGACAACCCGCTGCAAAACGCCAATCTGCGGGGCCGCCAGCCCTACCCCGTCGGCCGCTTTCATCGAATCAAAGAGGTCTTCGATCAAACGGCGGACAGGCCCGTCTACTTGATCGACCGGAGCGGCCCTTTGCCGCAATACCCGGGAGCCGAATTTAACAATTTCGCGTTCCATGGAATTTGCTTCTTACCCCAGGGCAAGATCGACCGCTATATAGCGGCAACCCTCCCCTTCCAACTTTTCGACCAGAGCGGCGCGAGCCTCAACCAAAAGGGCCCAGTCGTCGGCCTCCACCTGCAAACACAGCATCTGGCCCTGCCGCTCCCAGCGGGCTCCTGCCAGACCCAGGTCCTGCAGATCCCGGACAATGGCCGCATCGGCGCTGGCCCGGTCCTGCCCGCCCTGGAGCGCTTCGTTCATGCTGCCCGAGCGAAAACCGCGTAAATCAACCACAATCCGGACGTAGCCAATTTCGGCAAAAGCAGCTATCAGCTCTTGGCAAAAGGCCCGGTCCGCCAACAACCGCGCCACATCCTCGTCCGGCAATTCGACCCGGGCGATATCAACGTGGTGGCGGACCCGCAATTGGGCAAAATCCCGAGCCCGCAAAAAAGCCTCGGCCCGGTCGATCATGCGCAGCCCCTCGGCTGTCACCGGGGTACCGTAGGGGAAACGCGAAGCCAGGCAGGCCATAGCCGGCCGGTCCCATACCGACAAGCCCCACCGGCGCGCCAACTCGCGCACATCGGACTTGGCCAGGCCGGCCTCTTGCAAGGGCGCCCGCACCCCAAATTTGGCCGCCGCCTGGGCCCCCGGACGAAAATCGCCGACATCGTCGGCATTTTGGCCGTAGAGGATAAAGGGCACCTCCAACTCTTCAGCCAGCCGGTCCATATGGGTAAATAACTCTTGTTTGCAGAAGAAACACCGGTTTACCGGATTGCTGGCGTAGTCGGGATTGGCCAATTCTTCGGTGCGCACGACTATATGGTGGACGCCAAATTGACGCGCTATTTCCTGGGCCGCTTCCAACTCGCCACTGGCATAGCTTTCCGAATCGGCCGTTACCGCCATAGCTTCCTGGCCCAGCACCCGATTGGCCGCGACGATCAGCATGGCGCTGTCGACCCCGCCCGAATAGCCGATAAGGACCCGTTTCAGCGAACCCAAAATGCGCTCTAGATGGGCAAGCTTATCGTCCAGGTTAGGGGTGCTGACAGGGATCTGATCAAGGACCGTCATGGTTGTTCCCGGCAGTGGAAAAAGACCTTTAAAAAGCCTGGTCGGTCGTTGCAGCAGCCGTACAAGGCACGAGAATGGCGTCGACCATGCCGTGCAGAATTTTCTTATCGGCCGGACAGATTATGGTCTGGACACCGGCCAGACGGACATCCTGGCCAATTACATAATAATAGGGCCGCAATAGGACGCGGCCACGCATGGACTGCACTTCGTCGCGGGCAAAATCGTAATAACGGGCAGGTAGGCGGGCGGCTTTCTGAAATTCCTGCAAAATATAGGGGGTGGTGCCAAAATGCGCCTGTGCCTCTTCGAGCTTGGCGGCCCATTCCTCTTCGGACAGATCGTGTCCCACCGAGACGCCGCGGCTCTCTTCGGCCAGCGGCGAAAAACCCGACGGTTTGAGGACATATTCGCGTTCCTTTTTCGACAGCGGCCCCAGCTGGGCCCAATTATTTACCGCCTGTCCCCCCGCCTGCAACCCAGGGATAACAGCATGCTGCGGCACCGGGGCCGGATCAACGATCCAACTGGGCGGGACGATTTGGCTCATCGCCTCCCAGCCTTGGCCCAATTGCCGCCGCCAAAAATCCTGCAATTGCGGATGGTGAAACAGGGCCAGCCACATCTTTTCTTCGAGGAAAGCCTTTAACGGCGGCGACACCCGCACCGCGTTCTTTTTGGTGAAATAGGTAATGGGCTCGACTTTGGGAATGTTGCGCAGATCGAAGAGCTCGAAAAACCGGTAGATCATATCGAGCCGCACCACTTCCCCCTCAAGGTGTATAAATAACCCCTCCTCGTCGAAGTGGACATCGCGGGGATGGCGGCAATACACCGGCTCACCGCGAGACTGGGCCTGCTGGGCCAACCATTCCATCTCGTCGTGGTAAGCGCCGGATTGGTCCGAAACGACAATGCAAACCACTGGCTGGTCCTGGCGCGCGTGGGCTTGCAGGGCCTGGTAAAAGCCCTCGACCAGGCCGTCGGCGCCGCCGACCAGATCGTAGCCCAGATCGGCGTAAAGCCTGGATATATTGCCGGTAAAGCCAATGCCGCCGGGTACCGAATCGAGCTCGGCGACGCGGAAACCCTCCTCAGTCAGCATCAGATCCGGACGCATCACCAGCGGCAGATGCGACTTGACCCGGTTGAGGCGGCTCAAGTCGATGATATGCTCGGGCTTGCCCTGGTCGAGGTACTGGTGGATCCAGGCTGGTTCCACCCCTTTCAGGCTGTGCCCGTAGAGCAAATTGGCCGCTTGGTAGAATTTTAGCAGGGCCGGCCCCAATTGCTCGAGAAAAGCCAATTGGTCTGTCTGCAACTGGAAAGGCTCGGGGGAAATGCGCCAGGGCAGGCGGCTGTCGGGGTGCAAGCGGGCCCGATCGCCTTGGAATAAACCGCCTTCTGGGGCGCGGCTATTGAGCAGCCGGCACAATTCTCGTGGATCGGTTTGGGTGAGGGTCTCGGACATGGAAATCCCGTTTTATTGGCAGTGCGCCAGGGCCGTTGCGAAAATCCGACGGGCGCCGATAAACCGGCCATCAAGCCGCCGTTTGACCGGCTTGATACAGGTCCGGCACCGGTACGTTCGATCGGTTTAATGTATGTTAAACCGCAGGGAAGTCAACGGCAACAGCGCCCTGAAAAGCCGGGGCAATCTCCTCCGTCACGGATGGAATTTATCGACAAGTTGCCTATTTTAAAAGACCCAACCACCGAGGCAATTATGGAATTACTCAGCAGACACGCCCTTATCACCGGGGCCGGCACGGGTATCGGCCGCACCATAGCCCTGGCCTTTGCCCGTCAGGGAGCCAGTGTAGCCCTGCTGGGGCGCACTTCGTCCGCTTTGGAGGAAGTCGCCCAAAACATCGTCCAGGACGGCGGTCAGGCCTGTATCTGCGCGGCGGATATCACCCGTCCCGAGACCTTGGAAGCCGCCATCGCAAAGGCGCAGCAAGCCTGGAACGGTATCGATATCCTGGTCAATAACGCCGGTATCCAAGGCCCTATCGGCCCCACCCATAGCGTCGCCCCGGTGGCCTGGGAAGAGACCATTTTGACCAATTTAGTCGGGCCTTTTCACTGCACCCGTCTGGTGCTTCCTTCCATGATCGAGCGCAACTACGGCAAAATCATCAATCTATCGGGCGGCGGCGCCGTTAGTCCAAGAGCCAATTTTTCGGCCTACGGCGCTGCCAAAGCCGGTCTCGTGCGTCTGACGGAAACCCTGGCCGCCGAGCTGGCCTCCCACCGCATAGACGTCAATGCCCTGGCCCCTGGCGCCGTCAATACCGCCATGCTCGACCAAATCCTGGCCGCCGGCCAACGCGCCGGCCCCCGGGCCCAGGCCCAGGCCCGGGATCAACAGCGCGACGGCGGCACCGATCCAACACGGCCAGCGGCCCTGGCCGTTTTTTTGGCCTCGGCCCGCTCCGACGGCCTCTCGGGCCGCCTCTTCAGTGCCGTATGGGATTCGTGGGAAGAGCTGGATATCGCCCGTATCATGGCCTCTGAGGACTATACGGTGCGGCGCCTCACCCCCCCCGAGGAGGCTTAGATGCTCCGCGTCGGCTTGATCGGAGCCGGCCATGTCGGCACCAAACGCGCCACCGTCATCGGCCGCGACCACGACACCCGCCTGACCCTGGTCCACGACCGCGACCCGGCCGCAGCCCAAACTCTGGCCCAGGCTCACGGCGCCGATACCCGGACCGATTGGCGAGCCGTGGTCGAAGACCAAAGCGTCGATATCGTCATAGTGGCCACCTTTCACGACGCCCTGGCCACCATCAGCAGCGCCGCCCTGCAGGCCGGCAAACACGTGCTGTGCGAAAAACCGGTGGGCCGCAACCCCGTCGAAGTGCGCGCTGTGGCGGCAGCGGTGGCAGCTTCGGGCCGCTGCTTTAAGGCCGGCTACAATCACCGCTACCACCCGGCCCTGGTCAAAGTGCGCCATTTGTACAATCAGGGGCACCTGGGCCCCCTGACTTTTATCCGGGGACGCTACGGCCACGGCGGCCGCCCCGGCTACGAAAGCGAATGGCGCGGCCAGGCCGATAGGGCCGGCGGCGGCGAATTGCTCGACCAGGGGGCCCATCTCATTGATCTGGCCCTGTGGTTCTTCGACGATTTCGCCGCTGTCACCGGCTTTGTCGCCACCCAAGTATGGGATATGGCCCCACTCGAAGACAACGCTTTCGGCCTCTTCCGCACCGACGCCGAACAAATCGCCTCGCTGCACGTAAGCTGGACCCAGTGGAAAAACCTGTTCAGTTTTGAAGTTTTTGGCCGTGACGGCTACGCCAGCGTCGAAGGCCTGGGGGGATCCTATGGACCAGAGCAAGCCGTATGGGGCCGGCGATCCCCCGGTGGCCCGCCACAGCTGGAACATTTTGCTTTTCCCGAGGAAGATTTTTCCTGGAACGCCGAATGGACCGATTTCACCCGCGCCATTGCCGGCGAGGGCCCCGCACTCGACGATGCAAGCCGGGCTGTGCGCACAATGGAGTGGATTTACCGCCTGTATCGGGCTTCGGAAGAAAATAGAGCAGTTTTTGCTAAAGAAGCGCCAACTTGATGGCCAAGAGTCAGTTAGGCCACCTCCATTGAAGGGTCTCAAGCCCGAAGTTGTAAATTTTTTTGTATTTTCACGTATTTTTTTTCAAGTTTTTTAGTTGTAATTTCTTACATTATTGCGACCTTAATTTTCGTAAAGGCTTTATTTATTACTGTCCGAGGGGACTCGCCTCTATGAGAACAGATCAGGATGCAGCACAGACCGAGCGAATTACAATAGCCTATCGTCGCCTGGCTAACGCCATGATTCTCAGCACCTTGAGAGAAATTTCCAAACTGGACGAAGAGGAAAAAGATCCAGATGGCGTTCCCGAAATCGTCTTTGTGGAAAGCAATCGTATCGATCCCTGGTGCGAATTGGCCGGCCTCGAACCCGAGGTGGTCCGGCGTGCTGCCCGGCGCATCATAGGCGAAGTATAAGCTCTAACCAATCACTCCCGTACAAGACAAGGCGCCCCGGGTTTATGCCCGGGGCGCCTTGTCTTGTACGGGCGCTACTTAGCGCTGGGCCCGACGCTGCTGGAAGCCAACGTAGTCGCGCACTCCTTTGACTACTTTTTCGGCATCGCGCTGGCGCAATTGCTCGTAGCGCAGGGCCCAGGCGTGATCGGTATAGGCCAGATTGCGCATTTCCACCAGCACCTTGACGGCAGCCGGATTGTTGCGCAAGACCGCCAAACCCTGTCCGCGGACCCGGGCCCCGGCCCCTAAGGCGGGTAGCAACCGCTTGGCAAAATCGCGCGACACCAGATCCTTGCGCTTGCCCGAGCGACTCTCGTAGTACAGCACCATGGGCACTTCCGGGGCATTGGCGTCGTTATCGGCATGGAAAGAGAGGAAGATACGGCGCTTGGAGGGCACTTTGGCAAAAGCCTGGCGAGCGATATTGACCCGGGCCGCCAGGCCGTTGCGACTGCCCCGAGGCCAATTACTTAAACTATTGTTGCGATTTATGCTATAGCTATTAAATACTTCGTTCTTTTCATGCACAAAAGTTCGCTCGGTGGGCAGCGACTGACGGATAAGGTGGTTAGGGCTCAACAAGGTCATGGTAACCTGGGCCCCGTGCAGACGCAGCAGAACATAGACCCGCAGGGCGATATCGTAGACGTATTCGTCCTCTACCACATAGAGCCGTTGGCCGTTGCCGTCCAACGATTCGACGATCGCCCCTGGGTCGAGCCCCCCGTGCCCCGGATCGAGCACCAGGTGCCAGCCCTCCAATTCGCGGCTCAACTGCCCCATTTGCTCGACTTGGCGCTCGAATACCTCCCATAAGGCGCGGGCTCGGCGGTAGGTCTGCAAAGACGAAGAAGGGTGGTCCTCGAAATAGCTGCTGCCGCGCTGCTGGACGGCCCGGGGCGCCGCATAATAGTAGGGTCCGTTTTCCGACTCAATGACCCGGACCCCCCCCGGAGAAACCCGCAACTGCTGCCAATCGACGACTTCCAGCAACCGCTCCATCCCGTTCTTGCCGACGGCCCCCCCCAGCAAGGGCCGCACCTGTAACCGGTCCCCAGGGTGAATGAGGGCACCGCGCAAACCGTTAATCCGCTTGAGCTCGGCCACACTCATCTGGTGCAGGCGGGCAATCTCGTCCAAATAATCCCCCTGCTCGACCATATAGATATCGTATTGCGGCGGCGCGCCCCGGTCCAGCTGCAATTCCTGCCCCGGATAAATGCGGTCGCCGGTCAGCTCGTTGAGGGCTTTCAAATCGGCCAGACTGACCCCATAGGCCCGGGCGATTTCCCACAAAGCGTCCCCACGCTCAACGATATGGACGGCGGCCCCGGCCGATTTAAGACGGAGTTTCTGTCCCACCAGGATGCGACTGCCGGCAATATCGTTGATGCGCTGCAGGGTCGCCACTTCCAGCCCGTATTTGCGCCCGATACTGGTCAGCGTCTCTCCAGTGCGCACGATATGCACGGCCTCATCGAGGGAGGAAGGCCGCAATACCAGCTTCTGGCCCACCTGCAACTGGTCGCCGTCTATTTGGTTGAGTTGCCGCAACAGGGCCAGACTGACCTCAAAGCGACGGGCTATATGGGTCAGATTATCGCCCTTTTGGACGGTGTATTCGCGCACCTCTTCCGGTTCGGAGGGCGGCGGCTCGGTTACGCGGAGAATCTGCCCCGGGCGGATCTTGTCGCTGGTCAGGTCGTTGATCTCTTTGAGATCGGACAGGCTAATGCGGTGCAGTTTGGCAATTTTCGACAGCGTATCGCCCCGCCGCACCCGGTGGGTGGTGACCTTAGCGCCCGTCTCCCCGGCCCGCAGACGCAACCGTTGGCCGGCGTAAATGCGGTTGCCGGTCAGGCCGTTTAAACGCCGCAATAGGGCCACCGACAGCCCCGCCCGCGCGGCGATTTCCGACAGCGTATCGCCCGGGCGCACCAGATATTGGCCGGAGGGACCGCGGCGCCCCACCTGCAAACGCTGCCCCGCCTGGATCCGATCGCCCGACAGACCGTTCCACTGACGCAACTGGACCACTGAAACCCCGTAGCGCGCGGCAATTCGGCCGAGTGTATCCCCCCGTCGTACCAGATGGACCGGCGGCTTGGCGACCGTTTCCCCCCAGCAGATTTCCGCCGACAGAACGACCAACAACCAGGCCGCGGCAATGCAGCACAGGCGTACCATATTTTATTTTAAGGCCACATTTTCTAGGGAAGACCTGCGGGGGACAGGCCAGTACCGTAAGATACAGTGGTCCCTGGGTGGGCGCAAAACCAAAATGGCCGCCCACCCAGGACCATTTCCTCTTGTTGGCCCGCTATCGACGCCTTATAATCGTCCCCATGCCGACCGTATTGACGCCCGACCGCCCCCCAAATGGCCGCATACCGGCCTGGCGCGCCCTTTTGCATGGGCTCTGTCTGGCCGTCTTCCTGGTGGCCTGCGGGGGCTCGTCCGCACCGACCGATCCGACCGACCCAACCGGAACGCCTCGGGACGGCCGCGTCGTGCTGCAAAACGAGACCGTCTATGCCGCCGAAATAACCTATCTGGCCCGCACCGGCGCCGACGCCCCAACCCTGGTGCGCCGCCGTGTCGGCGCCGGCCAGAGCGGCGAAATATCGCGGGGGCCTTTACCCGGCGGCCTGCAGGTCGAATTCGATATCGTCCTGTTACTACCACCCGAGACCGGTTTCCGCATTCGCCGCAAAGCCAGCGCCCGTATCGACGGCGATCTGATCCTGCGACTGTATCTGGACCAGCAAGGCGATCCCTTTTCCAGCCTCGTCGAGCCGACCACCCCTACCGGTTAGAGCGTATCTACTTGTGCGACCGCCTGAGCAATAACAGACTGAGTAGGCCAAAAAGGATATTGCCCAACCAGGCCCCCAACAAAGGCGGTGCCACTTTATTCCAACCCAAGGCCTGACCCGCCTTGACACAACTGTAATAAGCCATGCAAATGATGATCCCCCAGCCAAAACTGGAAGCCAGGTCCCGGCGCCGCACCTGGGTGGCCAAAGGGGCCCCTAGAACCACCATGAAAAAAGAAGTGAGGGGGAAGGAGATCTTCAAGTACAGATCGACCAGATGGCGGGTGGCGTCTTCGCCATTGGCCCGCGAGCGAGCGATATAAGCCTGTAACTCGGCAAAGCTCATCTCGTCGGGTTTTTTGTGTTGGCGGGCCAGATCCTCGGGCCGCAAGGTCAGACTCGCCAGTTGCAGCGTATCGAACTGGCTCACCTGCCCGCCCTCTCGGTCAAACCGGTACGAGGCCCCCTGCACCGCCAACCAGCCATTTTCCGTCCATTGCATATAGGCGGCCGTCAGGCGCTGCTCAACCGTGTAATCGCGCACCTTCTCCCACTGAATTTCATAGGCCCGGAGCCCTTCGGCATCGTAGCGTCGGGCCCATATAAGCTGGCCATCGACATCCTGCAACAAGACCTGGCGACGCGAGCCGTCGGTGCGACTGTGGGAGCGAATCTCGTCGCGCACGACGTGGTAGCGGAAGGTCGCCCCGGGCACTATCCTATCGGTAAAGAGGAAAGCCAGGCCGCTAATGACCAGGGCGCAGACAAAGACCGGCAACAGCAACCGGTAGAGATTGGCCCCGGCCGCCTTCATCGCGGTGATCTCGTTGCGCCGATTGAAACTGGTCAAGGCGAATAGGGTCCCCAATAGGGCACTGACCGGCAACGTCAGAATAATCCAATAGGGCGCCCGATACAGGTAATAGCGCAAGATCTGCCCGGCCCCAGCGGCAAAATCGATGAATAAGTCGATGTTTTCGGTCAAATCGACCGTGGCGGAAATGAGCAGGAGCGCCAGCACGCTGACCAGAAAACAGAACACAAAGCGTCGCAAAAGATAGAAATCGAGTAGCGTCATCGGTCCCGCCCCCCCTTCTGTCGGCCGCCGGCTTTGCTGATAAGGATCAGGCCCAACGCGCCAAAGGCGATATTGGGGGCCCACATGGCCAGGGCCGGCGCGATAAAGTCGCGGTCGGCCAGTTCTTCGCCGCCAATGAGGAACATCCAGTAGACCAGAAAAAACAGCAGACTAACCCCCACCGACACGGCGGCGCCCCGCCGCCGAATGAGCGCCCCCACCGGCGCCCCTACCAAAACAAAGACCAAACAGGCGAAGGGGATGGAGAATTTTTTGTGGATTTCCACCAGGAATTCGTCGATGCGCTTAACGCGGTTGTCGCGCAATTGCCGGTGCCGCTTGAGCTGTTCTTCCAGACTCCGCTGTTGCCGCGCCCGCAGGCTGTCGGTCTGCTCCCCAGCTCCGGGACCGCTACCCCCGCCATACAATATGGGCGGCGGATCGCTCTCCCCTTCAATAAACGGCCGCGGTTTCTCCTCGACCCAAAAGGCCAGCACCTGGGCGGTGGAATCGACCAGGAAATTGGTCCGCTCCAGATCGGCCCGATGCTCCTCCACTTTCCCGTACATGGCGGCAATGCCCATTTCGCGGTCGCTGCGGTAGGCCGAACGGTATTCTTCAAAGGCGCGCTGCGGATCGGCGATGTGGATATCCTGGCGCTGGAAGGAACCGCGGCTAAAACGCGGCGCCTCGCGGTCTTCAATGCGATGGAATTCACCGTCGAAAAGGGTCAGACGGATATAGGTCCCGTCCCCCAGTATCTCTACCTGGCCACTGGGCGCGTGCAACGTCGCCGGCGGACCGGAGCCGCGGCTATCGTAGAGGGTAATCCCCCCGAGCCGGTTGGTCTCTCCGTCAACCTCCCTAATGAGCAGACTGTAGGTCCCCAGATCGTGGATGAAGACCCCTTCCTTTTCTTTGAGCACCAGGGCCGCTTTGCGGCGCTGCAAATTGGCCGAGATATTGCGCGCCTGGTGGTTCCAATCGGGCAACACCCGGTCATTGAACAGGATCATCAGCACCGTCAAAACCCCGGCGGCCACCAAAACGGGCAGCAGCGCCCGGATAAAACTGATGCCGCAGGCCTGCACCGCCAGCACCTCGCTATCGGCGGCCAGGCGGCCAAAAGCCATCAATACCGCCACCAGCACGGCCATCGGCACGGCCAGGGCGATTATCCAGGCCAGATTAAAAAGAAATAGCTGCGCCGCCGGGCCCAACGCCAATCCCTTGCCCAAAACCTGGTCGAGAAATTGCAGGACGACATCCATGATCAAAATGAAAACGATCAAGACAAAGCCAAAGACGAAGGGACCCAGATGTTCTTTGAGGATATAGCGGGATAATACCAAGGCTCAGGACCAATGTCTAGAAAGAGATACGCAAACGGCTCCAGGGAGGGACGGCTTGCCCCGGCTTGGGGCCCGGCAAAAGCACGCCGGCCCGATTCCCGGCAACTCAACCGTCCCTGTGACGTCCCAATAATAATAAACGATCCCTTTCCCCAGCCCAATTGGCCCCCCAGCGATATTCGGGAACGATTTTTGCATATAGCCACTTGATCTTAATTGGGCCTTGTGGTATTTTTCAGGAAGCACGGCCTCAACTGCCGTCAGCAAAAGCCCAGCGGCCCTCGCCCCTGGGCTTGGGACCGCCCTTCTCTTGGCGATTTATAGGGTGGGTTTTTGCCGACGCCTTATTGAGGACCTGGCTTCCCCCTTGGCTGTTTTCTGGAGACCGCTTATCGCGCATACGGCGAACGCTCGTTGTTGTTAAATTTCTCTACTGCGTTCCACTTCACGTCCGGCGTGCGCCCAGGACCTTCCAAACGTATGCTTTCCAGAAACAGCTCATCCCCGAGACCCATTCGTCCCATTGGCCGGTCTCTAATTCTGGCCGTATTGCTGTTGCCCGGCTCCCTCCAAGCCAACCCCGGTCTGCGCCTCGACCCGCTGTACGGTCCTCTCGCCGATCTGGTGGCGCCTGTTTCGGAGCCGCCACAGGCCTTCCTGGCGCCTATGCTGGGGGGCATCAATCCGCTTGGACGCAAAGTAAAAATCGATTCCACCGGGGTAATTTACACCCCCATTGTCGCCGGTTTCCCGGCGGGGCCGGCGATCACCATAAATATGGAAGAGCACATCCACTTTACCCGCAGTCACGCCCTGGACAGCCTCTGGACGGCCAAAATCCGCCGCGAATTTCGCGCCACGGCCAACCAGCAAGGCAAGCGCTCCCGGGGCGGTGGCCTGCAGTGGAATGTCCCCTTTCCCAAAACGCCGGCCCCCTTGCGCCGCATTATCGGCGACGAGGGCCCGCAGCTCAATATAAACGGTCAGTTGGAGGTGGCCATCGCCGGCAAGAGCGAATGGACCGCCGGCGAGGTCCAGACCGCCGCCGGACGGGCTTCAAAATTCCCCTCCTTGAGCATGGAACAGGAGCAAAAATTTACCGTCGAAGGCAAAGTCGGCGAATTGATCAATATCCGCATCGACCAGGCCACCCAAAGTTTTAACACCGGGCTGGGGGACCAGTTGGCCAACCAGATAAAACTCGATTTCAAGGGCGATGAGGACGCCATTTTCCAGGAAATCCAGGCCGGCAATACCACCCTGTCTCTGCCTGGGACCCGGTTCGTCGGCTTCCGCCAGCAGCACAAAGGGCTGTTCGGCATCCGCGCCAAAGGCCATCTGGGCTCCTTCGATTTCACCACCATCGCCAGCCACGAAAAGAGCAAGAGCAACCGCCAGACCTTCCGCGGCGGGGCCACCGCCGATACCGTCGGCCTGGCCGATTACCAATACGTCCGCAACAAGTTCTTCTACCTCGACCACCTCTACCGCGACCGCCTCCAGGACTTCCGCAAAATAGCCCAGGGCGGCGGCGGCGACCTGGACCCGGACGATTTCATCGACGAGGTCTCCCTGGTCGTCTACATCAACGATTTCAACACCCGTAACGACCCCGAAAAACAGGCCCGGCCCGGCATTGCCCTGGTCGATACCCAGTACACCAACCGGCGCGATAAAATCTGGGGCCAAGACGTGGTTGCCGAGGGAGCCGGGTTTCGCGAAGAAGGCACCTGGCACCTGCTCGACCCCGACCAATACAGTTTGGTCGGCGGCGGCGGCTACATCATCCTGGAGCAGAACATCAACGAACGCCACGCCCTGGCCGTAAGTTTCCGCACCGCCAGCGGCGAACAATTCGGCCAGACCCAGGGCGATACCTTGCAGCTAAAACTTATCAAACCGCGCGATGCCCGCCCCCGCTTCCCCACCTGGAACCTGGAATGGAAAAACGTCTACCAGATCGCCACCGGGTTTTCCACGGGGCGCCGTTTCGACCGCAAAACCATCGAGGTACAGGTTTTCAAGGAGGTCCCCGGCCGCGAACCGCAGGCCTCGCAAAGCGGCGATTCCTACCTCGAATTGCTGGGGCTCGACCGCGAGGGCCAGGACCCCGGCACACCGCCCGACCGACTCATAGACGCCAATTACGCCGGCCTCGACGAATTTCGCGGTCTGCTCATCTTTCCCGACCAACGCCCCTTCGACCCACAGGTGCCCCCCTATAAAGACGCCCTCGACGAGACCGTCCCCCAGCTCTACGACAGCCAACAGCAGCGCGACCAGATCGAAGCCAGCAAGTATTTTATCCAGGTCGTCTCCGGCTCGGCCCAGCAACGCATCAGCCTGGGCCTGGGCGTGCGCCCCGAAACGGTCGAAGTCCTGCTCAACGGCGAACGCCTGCAGCGGGGCCGCGACTACAACGTCGGCTTTGCCGGCGATGTCCAGTTCACCCGCACCGCCGCCGAGCGGGTTGCCAGCCCCGGCGCCGATCTGGAGATTTCCTACGAAAGCGAGAATGTCTTCGGCCTGGGTTCGCAGCAAAAAACTCTTCTGGGGATGCGCACCGAATACCAATTCCTCGACGGCAACGGCACCCTGGGCGGCACCCTGATCTACAACAACCAGCGCACCGGCGAAAACCGCATTAGGGTGGGCAACGAACCAGCCCGAACCATCGTCTGGGATATGGATCTCAAGGCCAAATTCGACGCCCCCATCCTGACCCGAATGGTCGATGCTCTACCGCTGTTGAAAACGGCCGAGGATTCGGAAATCTCGCTGCAGGCCGAAGTAGCCCGCAGCCAGCCCAATCTCAACACCAAGGGCACCGGTTTCATCGACGACTTCGAGGGCAGCGAACGACCCAATTCGCTACCCGTCCTGCGCACCCGCTGGGTGCCCTCCTCGCTGCCCCCGGACGGTGTCTACAACCCCGACAACCGGGGCCCTCTGCGTTGGTACAACCCCATTGACCAGGTCCTGCGCACCGATATCTGGCCCAACCAGGAAGACCAGATAGACCCGCAGAACAGCGATGCGGACGTACTCACCTTAGAGTTGAAGCAACGGGAGGATTCCTTTGAATCGTGGGGCGGGGTCATGACGGCCCTGTCGGCAGTGACCGATCTGTCGCGCTCCAAATTCCTCGAAATCTGGATCAAGGGTGATCGCGGTCGGCTCGAAGTTGATTTGGGCCAGATTAGCGAGGATTACTTTCCCCTCGACGATCCCAACGGCCGCCTCGATACCGAGGACGATCCCTTCGGCGGCCTGACCACCGGCGACGGGGTCGCCTCCCCGGAAGAAGATATCGGCATCGACCGCTTAGACGACCGCGAGGAGATCTTTTTCTTTGTACGATCGGCCGGGCTGGACACCGTCGGGCTGGGCGTGTTGGAGGACCGCCCGTTGCGGGAGCGCTTCCGCCAACTGCAGGCCGAAAACCCCGGCTCCATCCTCGCCGGACGCGACCCCGCCGACCCAGCCGGCGACAATTGGGCCTACGACCGCACCCGCGACAAAAACAATTACAACCGTATCAACGGCACCCAGAACAACGGCAACGAGAGCGGCGGTACCAGGCCCGATTCGGAAGATCTCAACAACGACGGCAATCTCAATACCCGCAACGCCTATTACCACTATAGTGTCGATCTGTCCGACCCCCTCTCCCCTTTCCTGGTGGCCGATACCCGCAACGATAAGGGCTGGCGCCAGTACCGCCTGCCGCTATACGACGAAAAAGTGGTCGTGCGCCAGGGCAGTCCCGATTCCACCCGCATCGAATTCGCCCGCCTAGTACTCAGCGCAGCCGATACCACCTTTGCCCGGACCGATTCCGTCCGCGCCCAGATCGCTTTGATGGAATTGATTGGCAACGACTGGCAGGAAGACGAGATCGAGGCGCTGGACCAAGCCTTCCCGGTGGACCCCGATATCGAATCCCTCGATATCACCGTTATCGGCACCGACAAAAGCCTGACTTATGTGCAGCCCCCCGGCGTCAAAGTCCGGCGCAATCCGACGACCCGCACGCGCGAGCGCGAACAGTCTCTGGTATTCAATTTTGACGAGCTTGGGGCCGGGCATCAGGCCTCGGCCACCAAAGTCCTGAGCCGCAACGCCAATTACACTAAATACACCCGTATGCGGATGTACGTGCACGGCGGCGATTCGCTCGAAGTGCGCTCCACCCCGCAGACCAATTATCTGCACTCCTTCGATCTAAATATAGAGCTGGCCACCGAATTGGATATGCGCTTTATAGGCGACCAATTGCGCACCACCTTCGAGAACAACGGCCACCCACTCTCCCCGGCCGCCTATATCGAACCACTCAACACCGGTACAAGCTGGTCAATTATCGACCGCCAGGACGACGAGCCGCGCTTTTATTCCATTTACATACCACGCCGAAGCGAGCGCTTAGTCGTCGACGTCAGCGATCTGGAATTATTCGTCCGCTTCGGCTCCGATAGCGGCAATTACTACGAAGTTTTCGCCCCGGTTTTCCCCGAATGGGACAACGACCTGCGACAGCGCAATTGGGATGGCAACCAGATGGATATCGATCTGGTGCGGCTATCACAGCTGAAAGGCCTGTTGCAAGAGGCTCCGGCCTCGATCAGCCAACTCGATACCGTCATCACCACCTCGCGCCTGCGCGACGGCGAACCGGCGGTGTACCGGGTCCGGGGCAACCCCTCGATGCAGCAAATCCGCCAACTCACCGTGGGGCTGCGCAACCGCGGCACCGACCAATCCTACAGCGGCCAGGTCTACATTGACGAATTGCGCCTCGACCAAGCCCGCAACGACGCCGGTGTCGCCGCCTATATGGGCGTTAAGACCCAACTGGGCGGGTTTATGAATATCGATACCGACCTGACCTGGCAGGACGAGAATTTCCGCACCCTCAACTCGACCGAACGCAACAATTCCGACCTCCAGGCCAGTTTCAAGACCAGCACCAACCTGCACCAGTTGATGCCGGGGCGCTGGGGCTTTAACGCCCCGCTCAAGGTTTCGCTGTCAAAGCGCGAATCGCAACCGCGCTTCAGCCCCAATTCCGACGTCGAATTGACCACCGAGCAACGGCGCCAGCAGCGCACCGAACGGACCAAGGAATTCGTCGAGATATCCTTCAGTAAGCGCCAGGGACGCAACTGGTTCTGGCGCTGGACCCTGGACCAGGTCAATCTGCGCGCCTCCTATTCCAAAGAACGCGCCTTTTCGCCCACTTTGCCCCTCGACGACCGCGACTCCCAGGCCCTTAATTTCAGCTACCAGATGCCCCTGCCCAAACCCGAGGTAGAAGTGCTGAAATGGATGCCCGAATGGATGCCCGAAAAAATAACCAAAATAACGCTGCAGCCCCTGCCCTCGACGATGAGCTATACCATGGCGGCCAACCGCTTCGACCAGGCCACCCTGCGTCGCACCGAGACCGATACGACTTTTGTCGAGCGCTTCACGCTCAACGAGACCTATACCTCCAAAGCCGCCTTGCTGCCGGGCCTTAGCGCCGACTACACTTTGCGCGTCAACCGCGACTTGCGCAAAAAATTCGATCCGGGCGCCCTCAGTTTTGGCCGCGAAATAGGCCGCAACCAGCGCACCGAACTCCGCTTCACGCCGCGGTTAGTCAAATGGCTGGACCAGAACTATACCTTTTCGTCCACCTACGAAGAGACCAACGACCCTTCCCAGCGCCGCGGCCAGGTCCTTATAGATACCACCACCGGACTGCCGGCCCCGACCCGCGACGCCACCACCAACAACAGCCTGTCGGCCCGCGGCAGCCTAAAAGTGAACACCCTCTTTAAAAACGACCGCACCCGCCGCCGGGGCCGCGGCGGCGACGACGATCCCGACGAGCCGGCCGAGCCCTTTTTCCTGTGGCGCCTGTTAGGCTGGACCACTGGCATGCTCGATCCCGTCAGCGCCAACTGGCGGCGCGATCTGCGCTCGCGCCACTTCAATCTGGTGGCGCGCCCCCATTTTCTCTTTCAGCTAGGCCTGCGCGACAGTCTTGAAGTGGCCCAAGTGCGGGGCGCCGGGCTGACCCAACAAGACAATAACAGCCGTACCGACCGAATCGATATGAGCAGCGGCGTCAAATTGCCGTTGGGTTTCAGCGTCAAGACCTCTTTCGATCGCCGCGATCTGCGCCGCACCGGCAATACGCAAAACCGCCTGACCGTGGAACGCCAGGAGAAATTGCCCAAAGTCATCCTCTCCTGGAGTAACGCCAACCAGGTACCCCTGATCAAGCGCTTCCTGCGCAACGCCCAGGTCAATCTCTCCTACGACGAGAGCAAGACTCAACAGGGGGAAAACAATCTGCAGCCGGGTAACCTAACCCGCGAGGGTACCTCGACCCAAATGCAGGCTTCCTGGCGCGGCAAAATGACTCTGGGCCCTACCTTGACACTGGAGCGGCGGCAGACCGAAGGGGTGGATTTCGACTATGAGCTGGGCCAGGTCCCCGACGATCTTGGGGTCCCGCCCCCCAAACGGGGCAGCAGCGGTACCAACAACAACAAGACCACCCTGCGCCTCAAACACGTTCTCCGGCCGACTGGCCTGCCCCTCCTGGGCAAGCTCAAGAGCAACGTCGACCTCACCCTGGAACTAGGCCTCGAATCCGAAGAGCGCACCAGCGCCGTGGGCGACAATCCGCGGGTGCGCATAGGGGGCACCGACAAGACCAAAGCCCAACTCAACGCGGTCTACAGTTTCAGCCAGAATTTCCGCGGCCGCGGCATCCTGCGCTGGGAGAACAATACCAATACCCTGACCGAAAAAACCCGTAAAATCCGCGAAGTGCGCCTGTCTGGGACCCTGTTCTGGCGCTAAACGGCCCTCCGGCAGACTTGCCCGGGGCGCTGTACGGAGGTATTTTCCATGTTCAATCGACGCGAGCAGATCGCCCTGTTCTTTCTGGCCGGATCGCTGCTGACCGGTTCCGGTCTGGCACTGTTGGACCACCATCGGCCCGCGACCCTGGAGGAATTCCAGGTCATTGCCCAAGCCGTACCCGTCCCCCAGTCCGTCATCGATACCGGGCCCGTCCGCCTCAACACCGCCACGGCTGTGCAATTGCAGCGTCTACCGACTATCGGCCCTAAAATGGCGGCGCGTATTCTGGCTTACCGCCAGACCCACGGCCCCTTCACCAGCCTGGACGACCTGCAGCGCGTCAAAGGCATCGGCTCCAGCACGTTGGCCAAACTCAGGCCGCTCGTCGTGCTGGAAGCCCCCCTGCCGCCGCCCCAAGCACGGGATAGATGATTTTGTTGGCCAAAAGAAAACGACATTGCACCGGTGTCTCCATCGCCGGCCACACCCTGCGCATCGTCGCCTTGAGTCGCACCTCGGCGGGGGTATCGCTCAGCGCCCTGGTATGCGTCGACCTGCCGCAAGCACAGACATCGACCTACCTGGACGAAGAGTGGCGGAACGCCCTCCAAGACGGTCTGCAGCGGGCCCAACGCCAGGCCACCGCCGCCTTTGCCCAACCCCTCCTGGCTCTGGACAATAGCCTGGTGCACCTCAAACGCCGGCCCCTGCTCCCGGGACCGCCCCAGGAGCAGCGCCAGCATTTGTTGTGGGAAGCCGGGCACTTCCTGCACAGCCCGCTCTCCGAATACGGCGTCGACTGCGCCCTGGGCACCGACTGGGGTTTTGTCGTGGCCGTCCGCCGCTCCGTACTGGCCCACTACAGCCATGTTTTCAAAGCGGCCGGCATGGCCGGACTGGACTACGATATCGCCCCTTTCGCCCTGGCCAATGCGCTGGAAGGAATTGGCCTGAATACCGCAGAAGAGCACCAACTGATCATAGACGTATCCGCATCGGGGGCCAGTGCCGCCCTGTTGAATCGGGGCATTCTGCAGGACGCCGTCGGTTGTACCTGGGAACGCGGCCTGAACCTGGAAGCCCAATTAGACGATCTGGGCAGCCACCTACAACCCCTGCTGGAAACCGACGGCAAGCCGGTCAAACCGGCGCGCATCTGGCTGACCGGGGCGGCCAGCCTCCGCAGCGAGTGGCTCGCCGCCCTTCAGGAGCGTTTTCCCGGACCGACGGAGCCCCTCGATCCTTTCCGCGGTCTCAATCAGGCCTCGTTGGATGGCGCCGATTCGGAGTTGCTGGAAGCAGCCCCCGCCTTTGCCGTGCCGGCGGGGCTGGCCTACCGAGGTATCAGCCCATGATCCGCCTCGATCTGTTGGGGCGCAACCAACCCCGCAAAGGACGCTGGTTGACCGGGGGGCTCGGCCTGTTGGCCGTGGCCGCCCTGGCTGTGGCCGGCCTCTACTGGCTCGATTCGCACTATCCTCTGCTGCGCGCCTGGAACCAGTGGCGCGCCGGCGACGACCCCGGCCATATCGTGGCCCATATCGACACGACAGCCCCAGCCGCCGATTCTTTGCAGGTGGCCCGCCGCGACAGCACCCCGGCACCGCTGCCAACCTCCGACTCCCTACAGGTAGTTCGCCGCGACAGCACCCCAGCGCCACAGCCGACCGCAGATTCCCTACAGGTGGCCCGAATCGATACCACCCTCCACATCAATCGGCCCCCGGTATCCGCACGGCCCGACACGCTCTTGGCCAGCCGTCAACGGCCGCGTTGGAACGACGCCTGCCGGCAAATTCTGGCTCTGGCCGAACGCTTGCCCACATCGATCCTCTTCCAATCCCTGCTCAGCAACGCCCACGGCGAGTACACCATTGAAGGCATGAGTCCCTCGCCCCGCGATATCCGGGAAGTGCTGTTAGACACCCTCCGGGACCTGTCCTCGCAATCGGACCTGACCCGTTGGCGCCAAGGCCTCCGAGCCGACCAGACCGTCTACGAATTCACTATTCAGGGCCACCTCGACACATTGGCGACACGCCCCCTTGAAACCCTGTCGCCCGAGCAGGCCGGGGCGCTGTCGGCCCAGGTATACCAATGGGCCCAACAGAGCGGCCTCACCCTAACGGCGAGCCAGGATTCCATCCATATTCCCCTGACCGACAATCTGGTCCAGCAGCGCCTTAAAATCTGGACCACCGGGACCCATGTCCAAATGACTTCTTTCATCGCCTCCTTCGACCAGACGGACGGGGCGCAACTCGACGAATTGGTGCTGGTGCCGGTATATAAAAAAGAGGAGTCCTGCTGGCATCAGGGCCACCTCTATACCGCCATCGATATGCTGGTGCAGCACTGAGCCAGGAGGCCCCCGTGCAATCGGCATTCTATCCGGGCAGTTTCGACCCCATCACTAACGGCCATCTCAATATCATTGAACGGGCCGGAGCCATTTTTGAGCGCATCGTCGTCCTGGTAGCCATCAATCCGTTGAAAAAACCCCTCTTCGCAGCCGAGGAAAATATCGCTATGATCCGCACCGCCACGCGCGCTATTGACGGCGTAGAGGTGGATTATACCGAAGGTTTGACCACGGACTACGCTCGGACCAAAGATATTTCCATTATGGTCCGCGGCTTGCGGGCGGTGACCGATTTCGAGAACGAATTCTCCATGGCCTTGACCAACCGCATCCTCTGGCCCCAGGCCGATACGGTCTTTCTCATGACCAGCGCCGACTATATGTACCTCAGTTCGTCCACCGTGCGCCAAATAGCACAAATGGGTGGCGATATCGGCCATTTCGTCCCCTCGTGCGTTGAACAGGCATTAAAACGCAAATTCGGCTATTCCTGATCGGATCGGACTATGTTTTTAGATGAATTGACCCTCGACCTGGAAGCAGGTAGAGGCGGCAGCGGTTGTACCAGCTTTAGACGGGAGAAATACGTCCCCAACGGCGGCCCCAACGGTGGCGACGGCGGCGACGGCGGCAGTATAATATTCCGCGTCGATCCGCGCCTGTCGACTCTGCACGATTTGCGCTACCGCTCGCCTATCAAAGGCGGCCGCGGCATGCACGGCCAGGGGAAAAACAGAAAAGGCATGCGCGGCGGCGATGCCATTGTGCGAGTGCCGCCCGGGACCATGATCCGCACGCCCGAGGGGGTCCTTATTGCCGACCTGGTCGAGGCCGATGCCGACCTCGTCTTTCTCAAAGGCGGCCGCGGCGGCCGCGGCAACCAGCATTTCGCCACCCCGCGCAACCAAGCACCACGCCGCGCCGATCCGGGCGAGGAAGGAGGCCAGGCCCGGGTGAAGCTGGAACTGAAATTGCTGGCCGATATCGGCTTGGTGGGCTTCCCCAATGCCGGCAAATCGACCCTGTTGGCACGACTGTCGGCGGCACGACCCAAAATATCCGACTATCCCTTTACGACCCTGCAGCCGCATCTGGGGATCGTCCAGTGGGGCGATTACAACAGCTTTGTTTTGGCCGATCTGCCCGGCCTTATCGCCGGTGCCCACGAAGGCAAAGGACTAGGACACCGCTTTCTGCGCCACGTCGAACGGACCCGCAATCTGCTGTTCGTCCTCGACTGCACCAGCGAGACCTTAAAAGAGGATCTGGACACCCTGCGCAACGAATTGGCCCAATTCGAGCCCGACCTGCTCAAAAGGCCCGCTGCCATCGCCTTTAGCAAAGCCGACTTGCTTGCACCGGGTACTTCATTCGAGCACCCCTTTCCCCCACAGGCCGGCCCCTACTTCCTCATTTCGGCGGTAACCGGCCAGGGACTCGACCGCCTGGTCCCGGCTCTGGGCCAGGCCGCCTCAGAGCACCGCCAGGAGGCCATCAGTGACTGAGTCCCCCCAAGACCCCATCGCCTGGCTGGCCCTGGCCGCCTTGCCCGGCCTGTCCGGCAACCGCATCCGCCAGTTGGTCGAGCACTTCGGCTCGGCGCGAGCCGCTCTCCAAGCGCGGCCCCACGGCTGGGAGGGGTTGGTCGACCGCGGTACCCTGCGGCGGGCCGGTGCCACCCCCCTCGACGGGCAAGCCGCCCAGGCCCAGTGGGACAAACTGAATCGCTGCAACGGCCACTTGATACCGATAAATACCCCGGCGTTTCCTGTCCTTTTGGCCCAAACCCCGGCCCCCCCGGCCCATCTCTTTGCCCTGGGCCAGCCGCAGCTCGACCAGCCCTGCATTGGCATTGTCGGCTCGCGCAAAAGCAGCGACTACGGCCGCCAGGTGGCCCGCGATCTGGCCTATCAATTGGGTCGCGCCGGCTTTTGCATTGTCAGCGGCATGGCCTTAGGAATCGATACGGCGGCGCACCACGGCGCCCTCGCAGCCGGGGCCCAGACCCTGGCCGTACTGGGCTGCGGCGCCGATATCGTCTACCCCCGAGATAACGCCCGGCTCTACAAACAAATCCAGCAACAAGGCGCCATTCTGTCGGAATTCCCCCTGGGTGCCGCCCCCGAAAAGGGTTGGTTCCCGCGCCGCAATCGCCTTATCAGCGGCCTCTCGCTGGGAGTCGTGGTCATCGAGGCCCCGGCCCGCTCGGGCGCCCTGATCACCGCCCGCTACGCCCTGGAGCAAAATCGCGAAGTCTTTGCCGTACCCGGCGATATCCGCACGGGCGCCAGCGCCGGTTGCCACCAGCTCATCAAAGACGGCGCCAAACTGGTCGAAAACGTCGACGACGTGCTCGAAGAATTGCACCACTGGCAGCCGCGCGCCCAGCCCAGCCCACCAGAGCCCCCGCCCCCACCCGAACTGCCCACCGCCCAGCGCCTGTTGCTCGACCAGTTGGGCCCCCAACCCCTACCCCTGGAACAACTGGGTCAGGATGCCGATATGCCCCCCGGCGATTTGCTCAACGAACTGCTGCAATTGGAATTGGCCGGCTTGATCGAGCAACACCCCGGTCGCCAGTTCACCCGCCGCATCCCGCTCAAAACGAATAGCTGACCCCCAGCGACGGAATCCGCGGCAGCCAGGTCTCGGCAAAGCGGCGGAAAATGGTCAAGGTGCCGTCCTCCTCAATGCGCGAATTATAATTGTAAAAAGCGACATTGTCGTGGTCGTACAGATTGACCAACTCGACAAAGCAGGTCAGCCGCCCGTCCCCCACCGCAAAATGGCGGTTGAGGCGCAGATCGAGCCGGTGGTAGGCCGGCAGGCGCAGACCGTGGCGCTGGGCGAAACCAAAGCGGTAGAATACCCCATTATCGGTCTCCACCGGCACCGCCGCCGGTCCTGTATACGGCCAGCCGGTGCGAAATTGCCAGGCTGCGCTGAGCCGCCACGTATCACTGGGCCGGTAATTGGCGTCGAGATACAGCGTATGGCGCTGGTCGGCGCCCTTGGGCACATCCTCCCCGCCTACACGCTCCTCAGCCAGGGCAAAAGCGTAACTGCCCCACCAGGTAAAACGCCCGCCGGCATCGTGCTTGAGGTATAATTCAATGCCCCGTGCCCGACCGCTCTCTGGCGCCAAAAAGCGATTCTCTTCTTCCAATTCGGGAAAAAACAGTACATCCTTGGATAGGTTTTCATAGCGCGGTCGGACGTGGTCCAACTCCTTGTGATACAATTCAAGACGCGCGTCCAGACCGCTTTCCAGGCGGTGCTCAACCCCCAACACCCAGTGCTGTGCCACCTGTGAGGGGTAGAAGATCTGATCGCCAAATTGCACCGCCCATTCGTCGATACCCATGGCCTGGCGGAAATTACCCCACCCCGCCCGCACCACGGTGGCAGATCCCATACTGTAGGCCAGATTGAGACGCGGGCTGATATCGCCGTCGTCGGTATAGGAAACCCGATCGTAGCGCCCCCCCGCCTCTACCGTCAGCCGCCCCAGTCGCTGTCTGAGCGAGGCGTGCAGCCCCAATTGGGTGCCGTCCGGCGCGGCCGTGCTCCGCGTCGTATCGTATCTGGTCGTAGTGGCGTCCCGGGGCACCGCGATGGCCACCAATTCGCGGTTGAAATAATCGTACTCGGCGGTCAGCCGCTTGACATCGAAGCCCCAGCCCAACAACTGATCCGACGAATATTCCCAGGCCCAATCCTGTTTTAGGCCCAACACCTGGAAATCGCGCGCGTCGTCTACCGAAAAATCCTCCAGGAGGAAATTCCACTCCCCATCTCTGTCGGCGAAAAAGAAGCGATCCGTATCGACGCCGCGCCGACGCCCCTCTACCTGCCCGCCCGACAATACGGTCTCGGCCCCTAGCCGGTCGCCAAAGGTAGACTGCAGCCGCAACCAGGCGTAGCTATTGCCGTAATCCGTCGTCGCCGTCAAACCACCGTCGCCGTCATCGGCTATGGTATGGTCGTCGGCGTGCAGCACGTGCGCCGCCAGCTTGTGCCGCCCATCGAGACGGTATTCGACCTTGCCGAACACATCGTAATAAGTCGGCTTGAAATCGTCCTCGTCCAGCAGGCCGAGGATAAAATCGAGATAGCCGCGTCGCGCCGATACCACCCAGCCGCCGCGACCAGCCGCGAATTGGCCTTCCGTAAAAAAGCGAATATTGGTCAAGCTGACGCCCAGAGACGTGCGGTCACGGGCTCCCGGTGTCACCGAACGCATATCGAACACCCCGCTCATATGGTCGCCGTAGCGCGCCGGAAAAGCGCCGGTCATCAAATCGATGCCGCCAATGGCCACCACATCGACAATGCTCAAAGCACCGCCGCCGATATCCTTGAGATGGAAGGGCTCATACAATTGGAGGCCGTCGAGCAATACCAGAATTTCCTCGTGCTCGCCGCCCCGCACCGTGAATTTGGCCGAGAAATCGCTGGCCGCCACTCCCGGGATACGGGTCACGGCGCGGTAGATATCCTCGCCGACCTGGGGGATGCTGTGAATATCCTCTTCCGACAGGGTTTGCCGCACCGCCGTCTCGCCCTGCATAATAGCGAAGCGCCCCGGTGTCACCACCACCTCGCGGATGGAGACCGGGGCCGAGGCCAGGGGCAGCACCACATCCACCGATCCTTGCCCCGGCACTGCCACCTCTACCGCCCCAGTTCTATAACCCAGCATGGACGCTTCCAAGCGCTGCTGGCCCGGGGAAATATCGACCAGGGCAAAGCGCCCGTCGGGCCCAGCAATGGCACCTCGCTCCGTCCCCACCAACTGCACCGTAGCCCCGACCAGCGGCGCCTTGGTGACGCTATCGACAACAATACCGGTCAACTCACCGGCAACAGCAGCGCCGGCCCAAACAACCCCCAGCACCACCCCAATCAAACAACACCTGAGTCCCTTGCCAAGCCAATCCATACGCCAATTTCACCCTTGCAAAAAGCGGCCGTAGGTCGCCCGCAACTGCTCTGCTCCGTCGCTGCGGCCGGTATTTTCCAGCCGCTCAATATAAGCCGGCAAGGGGCTATTGGCCCCCTCGTGCCGGGCGTGGGCCGGACCGCCCTCCTGAATAACCGTCCACAACGGATCAACCCCGTCGCTCACCGTGGCCATTTGCTCCTGGTGCCAATCGAGCAGACGATAGGCCCCTTCTCGGCAAATATCGGCATGGCTTGCCGCCACATCGTCCTGCTCGTGCGGGTCGTCGATCAGATTGAACAGCATCTCGCGCGGAAACAAGTGAAAACCGTCGTGGAAGGTGCGCACGTACAGCCAGTGGTCAAAGCGCACCGAGCGCTGACAGACATGGGCGCACTGGCTAATGACCAACTCATCGCGGCCAGCCTGGGCGCCCTCTTGCCAGGTACCGGCATACGAGCGTCCGTCCCAAATGGGGCTTATCTCGCCACCGGTCACTTCCATTAACGTCGGGGCCAAATCGACATTGTAGTGCAGCCCCTCGTCCACCACCCCCGCTGCGCCACCGGGCAAACGCACGATCATGGGGATATTGCAGGTCCCCTGGTCGGCGGTGGCGTGCTCGCCGTAAATGCCCAACTCGCCCATATTCTCGCCGTGGTCGGCCGAAATAATAATCAGCGTCTCGTCGAGCACCCCTTGCGCCGCCAAGCCCGCCAAAATCTGCGCGATCTGGTCGTCGACGTAGCGAATGGCCGTATCGTAACCATCGATCATGCGCCGCAGCGAGGCCCTATCGTCGATACGCCCCGGATGCCTGGGGTAGGCCGGATCTTCGCGGTCGTGGTACATATAGATATCCTGCGCCGAATGCGGCCCAGTTTTGCGTCCGTGTCGCTCTATCACCTCGTCGGTGATCCACTCCGGCAGCGGCTCGCCGGCAAAGGGTTCGCCGTATTCCTGTGGCACTCGGTACGGAGTATGCACATCCCAGTAATTGACGTGCAAATACCAGTCTTCCCCTGCTCCCTGTTCCTCGATCCACTTCAGTACCGTAGGCGTGACTTCCTCCGCCGATTCCATGCCGCCCTTGCCGGTATTGTGGATCTCGTTGAATCCGGCGTAGAACTGCCAGGCGGCATGGCGCTGACCAAAGGGCGAAACCATCGCCGTCTTATGCCCGGTCTTTTGCAGCCCCCGAGCCAGCCCCTGGGAATCGAATAGGTCGCGGAAACCGCGCTGGGGCCCCTCTATCTTGGGCTGCGCCGCCGTGCCGCCGTGCCCCACGACGCCGGTATGGATACCAAAACGGCCTGAATACAGCGCCGTACGCGAAGGCAAACAAGGCGCATCGGAGGCGTATACATTGGTACAACGCACCCCTTGGACGGCGAGCTTGTCAATGGTCGGCGACGTATTGCGGTGGTAGCCGTAACAGCCTAGATGGGACGGCGTCAAGGCGTCTAAATCGAGATAGAGAATGCGCATAGAGGGAAATTGCTCCTGGCTATTTGGGTACTAGGTAAATCCGTCGGTACCAGGGCGCAGGCAATGTGCTGCCCAGGAGACTGCTACGGACTCAGAAACACTCCTGTATATACAAAGCCAAGGTACCATTTTTATCAATTCTGCTTATCTTGAACAATGGCCTACCATATTTCTTGATCGGTTTACCTCATATATTGTGCATCCGCCCATAGTCATTATTGAATCAGCCTATTTATTGCTACCTGAAAAAATGAAATTATCGTCGACCAAGCTCCTTGGGTGGGTCGGCTGGAAGGGGGCAGTGATGTCTGAGGCCTCGAAGAGGCCGAGTTTACTGCCGCTTGGAAGCCGGCCCACCCAAGGAGCGTCCAAGCAATCCGTTACTTTTGCAGAGACCAAAAAAACCCGATGAAACCATTTGACCAACTGACGTACCAGGGCCGCATCCGCCGCATCCGCCGCCTGGCCCAAAACGCCCTGTCCCAGTACGATCTGGACATAAAAAGCATGCGCTTTATCAGCATGTGGACCAACGGGATCTTTCTCCTCCAAACCCACACCGGCCCCTCCTACGTCCTGCGTGTATGCACCCCGGGCTGGCGCAGCGAAACAGACCTGCGTGCCGAGATCGCCTGGTTACAGGCCCTCGACCGCGATACCGATATCCATGTGCCGGTACCCATGGCAACGCGCAGCGGCGAAACTCTCGTCCAGGCCAGTGCGCCGGGCATCTCGCCCTGCTTCTGCATGGTCATGGGCTGGCTACCGGGCCAGGTGCTGATCGGTCCGCGCCTCAACGAAACCAATCTGCATTTGATGGGTGCCCTTTTTGCCCGCCTCCATCAACACGGACTCGACTTTAAACCGCCGCCCGGCTTCAGCCAGCACCGCATGGACCAGGTTTACGCCCGCGGCGAGGAAGATGCCCTCTTTGCCGCTCCGCACCAAGACGCCTTCACCCCGCGTAGCCGCACGGTCTGCAGCCGCGCCTGGAAAAAGGTCGGCGACGCCTTTGCCCGGCGCTACGGCGACCCGGCCGGCCTGCGCGTCATCCACAACGACCTCTGGCACGAAAATATCAAAGTCCACCGCGGCCAATTATACCCGTACGATTTTGAGGATACCATCTGGGGATATCCGGTGCAGGATATGGCGATGGCCCTGCTCGATCTGCTGACCGACGTCGAAGCCGATGCCTACCCGCCCCTGCGCCGCGCCTTTCGCGCTGGTTACGAAAGCCACAGCACCTGGCCCGAGACCTACGCCGAAGAGATCAATACCTTTCAGGTGGGACGTATCTTCTGGATGCTCAACCACACCGCCCGCGAGGACGCCAAAAACCTCCCTAAGGAAGTGGCCACTTGGACCCCGGTGCTAGAAAAATTCCTCGATACTGGAGCAGTCGAAAAACCGTGAACCAAAACCGCAGGGACGGCGGCTTGCCAGCCCTCTATCTGTCCGCGAGCCCCGGCCAGGAGTCCCAATAATGCCACGGCGCCCCGCAGCGATTCTGGCGCTCCTGGCCGTCGGCCTGCTGGCCGGTTGTATCCTCCCCGGGAGAAAAGCCATGCAACCAGGCCTGCCCAATCCGGCCCTGCAACCAACGGTAGAGCGCGAATTCCGCGCCGCCTGGATCGCCACCGTCGCCAATATCAACTGGCCCAGCAAACCCGGTCTCAGCACCCAGCAACAGCAGCAAGAAGCCATTGCTTTACTCGATTTGTTGGCGGCGCGCAATTTCAACGCCGCCGTCTTCCAGGTGCGGCCCCAGTGCGACGCCCTCTACGCCAGCCCATTGGAGCCGTGGTCCTATTTCCTCACCGGCACCCAGGGCCAGGCGCCCGAGCCCTATTACGACCCGCTGCAATTTTGGGTGGAACAGGCCCACCAGCGCGGCATTGAGCTCCACGTCTGGATCAACCCCTACCGGGCCCACCATATCCGCGGCGGTGAAATCACCCCCAGCTCTATTGTCTCCACCCGCCCCGAATTAGTCGTCGCCCTGGAATCGGGCTATTACTGGATGGACCCGGCCCTGCAGGGGACCCAGGACCATTCACTGGCGGTGGTGCTGGATATCGTCCAACGCTACGATATCGACGGCGTCCATTTCGACGATTATTTCTACCCCTATCCCTCTTATCATAACGGCAAGGACTTCCCCGACGACAAAAGCTGGGCCGCCTATCGCCAGGACGGTGGCAAATTGGCCCGCGACGATTGGCGCCGGGCCGCCGTCGACCGCTTTATAAAACGGCTTTACAAAGCGATCAAAAACGCCAAACCACAGGTCAAATTCGGACTCAGTCCCTTCGGCATCTGGCGCCCCCACAACCCGGCGTCGATCCGCGGACTGGACCAGTACCATGTCCTCTATGCCGATGCGCGGCGCTGGTTCAACGAAGGCTGGATCGACTATTGGTCGCCGCAATTGTATTGGCCCACCAACCAGATTCCGCAAAGCTTCCCGGTGCTCTTGGGCTGGTGGGCCGGCGAAAACAAAAAGAACCGCCATTTCTGGCCCGGCATCAGCATTGGCCGGGGTGGCCGCAACGAATTGGGCATAGACGAGGTCCTCAACCAGATCATGATAACCCGCGGTATGCTGCCACAAAGCCCGGGAGTGATCCACTGGAATATCGGCACGCTGCAGAACGAGGAATTGGCCACAGCCATCCTCGCCGGCCCCTATAAAAAACCGGCCCTTGTCCCCCCTTCGCCCTGGCTCGACGACAAAGCCCCGCAGGCCCCGCGCGTCTTTACCCAGATGGCCGGTGACCAGCTCGAAATCCGTTGGTGGCACGAACAAATGCCGGATGTCTTCCGCTGGGTGGTATACTACCAACGCGACGGTATCTGGGATTATACCCTGGTCAACCGCCAGTACCGTTCGCTGTCGCTGCCGTTGTTCACGGTGAATATGAAAAAACTGGAAGCAGCCGGGGGGCCGGAGCAAAGCGCGGCTATAAAAAGGGCGCTGCGTCCCCTCACGGCAGTGGCGGTCTCGGCCGTCGATCGGCTGGGCAACGAAAGCCGGATCGAAACAAAGACCTTGGCACAGACCCCCCACGAAGCGGGCCCGACGCAGGCGCAGATAAAGGCGCAATTCGCCGCCTGGAAATCACCCCGGCCCGTCCGCAGGGGCGCACGGATAAAATTGGGCTTGGAGGTGCTGCTCGAAGACCATCTCGATCTGATCGCCGGCAAGCGCGTTGGCCTGGTCACCAATCCGGCGGCGGTGGACGCGAACCTGCGCAGCACTATCGATATCCTGGCGCAAACCGAAGGAGTCGATCTGGTCGCCCTCCTTGGCGCCGAAAACGGCGTCCGGGGGACAGCGCCGGATCCCAGCGCCGGAGACGGAGCTGTAGACCCGCAAACCGGTATACCCGTATATAGCCTGGCCGGCACTATCAACGCGCTCAGACAGGAATGGCTGAAGGGCCTGGACGCCCTGCTCTTTGATATCCAAGGCGTCGGATCGGCCTGGCATAACAGCCACTATTCGCTGTCTTTTGCCCTGGAAGCCTGCGCCCGGGCCGGCATCCCCTTAATCGTCCTCGACCGTCCCAATCCGCTGGGCGGACGCGTGGTGGAAGGCCCCCTGCTCGATTTGGGCGGCTCCTTCCCCCATCCGCTGCCGTTGCGTCACGGCATGACCTACGGCGAATTGGCCGCTATGCGGAACCAGACCCAAGGATACGGAGCCGCGCTCACCGTAATCCCCATGCAGGGCTGGCGGCGCAGCATGCTCTGGGACGATACCGATTTGTTATGGGTGATGCCCGCCCCCGAGATAGGCACCTTTGCGACCGCCGTGGTACACCCGGGGCAAAGCCTATTCGAGTGGACCAATATCTCCGCAGGCCACGGCACCACCAAACCCTTCCTCATGGTGGGCGCCCCGTGGATTGACTGCCAACAAGCGGCGGCGGATCTCAACGACCGCGGTCTTGCCGGAGCCCTCTTCCGCCCGGCCCGTTTCACCCCACAGCAACCGGCCGGGACAACGGCTGGGGCTGGAAAGCCGTGGAACCAACCCTGCTGCGGCATCGAAATTATGCTGACCGACCCGACCACGTACCGTTCGGTAGAGGCGGCCCTGCACATAATCGACGCCCTGCGCCAGAGCAGCCCGGATGCGTTGGTGTGGAATCTGCCCGAAAGGCTGCAATATCTCGATGATCCGAATAGCGATATCGCGACAATCGTCGAGCAAGCCCAGGAGCAAGTGGCCGGATTCATCGAACAGCGCGGCGAATTCCTCCTGTATCGGTAGGTATATTGTTTGGCGTACTTGGACGAGCAATTTCTTCGATTTTAGGACCATGGGTTTAGTCTCTATTTTGGTTGATGGATCGATTTGTATAGGGTAAATTATGTACGGATTGTATATTTTCGTCACATATATTCACATTGCCGATTTTATTAAAATCCAATATTAATAATAATTTATGGCAAGCATTGAAAACCTCAACGGGGCGCTTTACAGTCTATAAGGGGCAAAGAGGCGACCAAACGGCCCGACTATTTTCGGGGCTCTAGGAGATAGTGGGTATGACAAGAGAATGGGGAGAACGGAATGAACCTAACAACGCTGAAATCGCTTACGATTACACAGCTGAAATCTATCATCGATAGCAGTATTCGTATCAAGCAAGATCCTCAGCAGTACGAGGATCTTCTCAGGGGCAAGAGCATGTATATGCTGTTCGAGAAGACATCAACCCGGACAGCACTGAGCTTTGGCCTTGCATTCAGTGAGCTTGGGGGTAGGTACTTTATCCAGAAATGGCAGGACAGCAATTTCACTGTTGGTGAGATTTCGGATGAAGTGCGATATGTCGCCAGAAACGTGGACATTATCCTGGCACGGCTCAAGCGCAATGAAGATATCGAACACATGGCACGGTTCTCTCCCATTCCTGTCATCAACGGGTGCTGTGAGAAATACCATCCAACCCAGTCTCTCGCAGACTGCATGACAGTAAAAGAGAAGTTCCACACCTATGAGATAACAATGGTCTACATTGGTGTATGGAACAACGTGTTCAACTCGCTCGTAGGCTCAATCCCCCGGCTTGGCGGAATGCTGGTTGGCGTTTGCCCGATCATCAATCCGATGACGATATCGGAGCGCGAGGCTAATGAAATCGTTAACAGCACAGAGAATCTCGAGCTGCATAGGGATATCAGTCCCGAAGCGCTCAGGGAGCTGGTTAATGGTGCAGATGTTGTGTACACAGACACTTGGGTCGATATGGAGTTCATAAGCAACCCAGAATTCAAGAGCCTGAGGGATGAGCGAATCAGCCAGATGGGCCAGTATCAGGTTACCTCTGAACTCCTGACTGACAGTCGAGCAGTGGTAATGCATGACATGCCGATCCACTCTGGGTATGAGATTGAGAGAGAGGTAGTTGAGGAACAGATAGAGACGATCTTGGATCAGGGTGAAAACAGAAGACACGTCGCCAAAGGGCTCTTTGCCTTTCTGATGGGAATGGAAATGTGAAGTTGGCCAACAAATCACTGGGGCGGACGCAAGAAGCCGCGCCGCACAGCTCAACCGTTATGCCAAAAAAGCGATCATAGGATGACGGCAAGTCAGACTGCGAAGAAGGTGCTCGAACTCTTCTCCGACTTCGACGAGAGAGCCGTCCCAGGCTGTGCGGTAGGGGTTCTAAAGTATGGTGAGGTTATCCTCTCTCGAGGATTCGGGCTTGCCAATCTCAGAGATGGGAGAGCCATTACTGCGGAAACCGCGATGAACATTTGCTCCTTGGCAAAGGAGTTCACCGCGGCTTGCCTCTGCCTACTGGAGGGGCAGGGGAGAATTGATCTGAAGCGCAGCGTATGTGAGTACCTCCCAGAATTGCCGGAGTTCCGTTCGCCTGTATCCATAACACACTTGATGCAACATACAAGCGGAGTCCGCGACTACATTGAGCTCTCGTTCATCGAGGGACGTGACTTCCGGCTCTATTCAACCTCAGACGTCGTGGAGACAATCAGTCGAAGCCCCGACCTCAACTTCCACCCTGGGGAGCAGTGCATGTACTGCAACTCAGGATATGTCCTGCTCAGCGAGGTCGTGGCACGTGTGGCTGAACGCCCCCTTCCCGAGGTCGTACAGACTCTTATCCTAGACCCACTGGAGATGTCGGGGACGTACTTCCATAACGCAGGTTCCAGGAGGCCTGATGACAGGGCTGTTGGCTACCACTTCGAAGGGGAGCGGTTCAGATCGCTTGAGGATTCTCCTAGCAGGGTGTTTGGCGACGCGGGCATGTGGTCCACGTTGGAGGATCTCCTTCGTTGGGATGCCAACCTCAACCAGAGCAGGCTCGCCGGAGGTCAGGATCTGTTCACCAGGATGGCGGCAGCAGGCAAGCTCAGAGACGGCAGGCGACTGAGCTACGGTCTGGGCGTGATGCTCGGCGAGTTCCGCGGCCACGAGATGGTCTATCACAGCGGAAGCGGTGCGGGATTCAAAGGGGCGCATCTCCGCTTCCCAAGGCATGAGCTATCCGTTGTCTATCTCAGCAACAGGGGTCAGGCAGAGAGGCCCATGGCTCAAGCAAGGGAAATTGCGTCGATGTTCCTTCCGGGCGAGGTGAGTTCGACATCCGGCGATGACAGGGCTCCCATTCAGGGATTCGGCAGGGCAATCAGCGATGATGTTTCCGTGCCTCCATCCCATGCGGGCGTTGGTCTCGGGACGCTACAGGATCTCGTTGGTTCGTACCACTGCGCCGATCTTGATTCAAGCTACGAAGTCATCTTGAGAGATGGCGCTCTGTTCATCGAGCTCCGTGAATCTTGTCGCAGCGACCCGTTTGGGTCGCCGATACTCAGTCTCACGACCGCTGACTCGGGGGCCACAAGGGATCGGTTCCGCGTAAGGGTCGGACCAGTCGAGGCGGATATCACAACCATTCGCGCTGGTGGAAGAGTCGTGGCGTTGTCGTTGGACACCCCTCGAGCGAGGGGGCTCTACTTCAAACGACTCGATTGACGAAGCACCCTCGCATCGTGTGAGAATCCAATGGAGCCAGCGACCAGGCATACCATGGGTTGCAGCAGGCCGGCTCCCGGTCAGACAACGGCCACCCTCTTCAACTCCACGCCCGCCGAAAAAAACGCAGCCAATTGCCGTGCATAACGCCCTCGACGTCTTCGTCGCTATAGCCCATCCCCCCCAGCAACCCGGCCACCTTTTGCAAATCGGCAATAGTATCTAAATCGTGCGGGCATTGCTCGGTGCCGTAACCGCCGTCCAGATCGCTGCCAATGGCCGCCTGGCCGGCATTGCCCGCCAATTGGCAGACGTGGTCGATATGCCGGGCCACCGCCTCCAGCCCCACCACCGTATTGGGCGTTTCGCCCTTGACCCAACCCGGGTACAGCATCCAGGCGTCCAACGCCGCGCCAACGACCCCGCCCCGCGCCAAAAGCGCTTTCAGCTGCTCGTCACTAAATTGGCGCTGCCCCGGCACCAGGGCGCGGCAATTATTGTGACTGGCCAGCACCGGCCCGGCAAACCCGTCCAACGCCTCCCAAAACGCCTGGTCGGCCAGATGCGTCGTATCCAGCACCATGCCGACCTGGTCCATGGCCTTTAATAATTGGCGGCCTTCCTCCGTCACCCCGCCCTCGGTATCCGTGCCGTGCGCGTAGGCGCTAATGCCGTAGTGCGACAACCCAACCACCCGCAACCCATCGGCCCACCAACTTTCCACCTGCCCGGGCCAGGCAATAGGATCGGCCCCTTCCATCGACAAAATATACCCGAGTGGAGCGTTGTCTGGATCCTGCCGCCACTGTGCTTCGTGGGCCGCCAACCCCGCCGCGTCGGTAATTTGTCGCATCAGCCCCCGCGCTTCCAAGACCCGGTAGTAAGCCAGTTGGCCCTGCGCCTTGGCGTAGGAAATATGCTGGCTGGCCATACCCGAAGCCGGACTGCCCGGACGGGCGGTCCGGGCAATGACGGTGGCCAACGACAGAAAAACTTCGCCCCGCCGCATCGCCGGCAACGTGGTCGTGCCGCAGGCCCGTCCCTTTTGCGCCATCCCCGCCTCGCGCTGACGGATTTCCTCCACCTCCAACTCCAGATCGCGGTTCCATTCCAGGGCGTTCATCGACAGATCGAGGTGCGCGTCTATCAGCAGCATAACGTCTCCTTATTATGTGATCAGGCTTCTTGTATATGCTCGTTTTCCAGCCGCCGGTACTGTTCCACCAAGCCGTCGTACAAGGCCGCCGCTGCCGGCTCGGGCGCAATTGTCGATCCAGCCACCGGCTGCGTAAACGGATCGACCACTTGCCGCCAAGACAACCCCTCGCCCTGGGCGCGCTGATAGCTATACCAAGCTCGCAACGCCGCCCCCAACCCCGCCGCGTTAGTAGTATCAAAACGGTGCACCGGACAATTGTGTACATTGGCGTAGACCCGCAGAATATCGACATTGGCCGAAGCCCCGCCGGTGACATAAAGCGACTGAATCGCCACCCCCATCCACTCGGCGTGCAACCGCGACGACAGCGCTTGAGCCTCGACCACACCGCGCACATTGGCCGCCGCATCGCCCTCTTCCAAACCCTGCCGCACGACCATTGGCCGAGCCACTTTAGGCACAATCTCCGGAGCGAAATAGGGCAGCATCAAAGCACCGCCGTTGCCCGCCGTCGTCTCTTGCAACGCCGCCGTGAAACCATCCCAATCGAGCCCGTACTGATCGCGCACCGCCTCGCGCGCCAGACTGCCGTTGAGGAAACAGATCAGGGCCATATAGTGGCGCCCATCGGGCGAAGCAAAGACCGCGCCTTCCCCTGCCGCCGAAACGCGCGGAGCATCCATGCAGGCGAAAAGGGTATCCGACGTGCCCAAGCTCAAAGCCACCTGGCCCGGCTCGACCAACCCCATGCCAATAAGACTGCACGGATTATCGCCCGAAAAGGGCACAACCTGACAATCGGCGGCAAAACCATAACGCCCGACAAAATACGGACTGATAGGGCCGGCGATCTCCTCGGCCGGGGCTATGGGCAGCAAACGCTCGGCCAGCTCGGGGGCGGTGGCCGCAAGCGCCTGAGGGCTCCACTGACGCGCTTTAATATCCATCATATTGGTACCGCTGCCGTCGCCCGGGTCCACCGCCACCAGTTGCCCCCTCAGCAGGCTGGCCATAAAAGAACTGACCAAGCCGATATACGATGTCGCCTCGTAGCCGACAGGATCGACCTGCCAGAATTTGCGGATCTGCGGCCCGCTAAAGCGCTCGAAAGCCGTATTGCCGGTCAATTCGAGCAACGCCTCCCGTCCACCCACCCCGGCCTCTATTTCGGCGCATTGAACCGCTGTCGAGGTATCCATCCAGATGGGCGAACTCGGGCGCGAAAGTATATCGCCAAGCTGATCGACCAGCGGCGCATCGGCCCGCAGACCTCCCAGTGCCGACCCCGCCCCGCCATTGAGATAAACCGTGCCGTGCTGCTGCCCCGCCCCACCGATGGCGCCGATAGCTCCCAAATCGCAACCCTGCCGCCGCAGCGTATCCAGCAGCCGGTCCAGCGCCTCGACCCACATCAAGGGGAAGCTGTGGACTTCGCCGCCGGCCCGCTCGACAACGCCGTTGGCCACGCCGTAGCGGTCCTGGAAATGGTCGTCAAAATTAATCGATTCCTCGGCTTCAATGCGGCCTTTTTCGACATCGATCACCAGCGCGCTCATCGATTGGGTACTGGCGTCGATACCCATGTACTTCTTGCCCATGCCGTGCCTCGTAGTTAAGTTGTGATGCATTGCCGAATACCTTAAGGAAAAGAGGGACGCCATGCAAAAAACGTGGACCTGGTCCACGAGCGGATACGTCTTTTTGGGCCGGCCGCACGAAGAAATCCAACAACTGTGCCGCTACGCCGGCCTGGACAACCTCGAATTTTCCCTCCCCCTCATCCCCCAGGGCGGCGCCGACCAGATTGAGCGACTGGGGGCCCAATACCGTGCCGCCGGCGTCGGCATTGACACGTTCCACCTGCCCCTCGACACCACCTCCGATATTGCTTCCTTCTACGAAACCTGGCGTCTCCAGGCCGTCAATAAAATTGATTTTGCCCTGGAACAGGCCGCCCAACTGGGCGCCCGAGTGGCCATCCAACACCCCTCGACCAGCCGCTTCGATATCGACCTGGAAGGCTTCGACAACTATCTGCGCCAATTGGACAAAAGCCTGGCCACCCTCCTCCCCCGCGCCGAGCAATTGGGCATCACCATCGCCCTGGAAAATATGGTACCGGGTGAGCGGGGGGTCCCGCGCCTGGGCTCGCGCCCCGAACATTTCGCCCGCTTTGCCACCGAATTCGCCCATCCCAATCTGGGTTTCTGCCTGGACACGGGGCACGCCCTGGTGGCCGGCGGTCTCGCCGGGGCCGACGTCTTCTATCAAACTATGGCCCCCCATATCGTCGCCTTCCACCTGGCCGACAACGCCGGCGACCGCGATTCCCACCTGGCGCCCGGACGCGGCCTGGTCAATTGGGATACCGTCTTCCAACGTACGGTCCAATCCGGCTACGCCCAATCCATGTGCATTGAAACGCCGCCCTTCGCCCCCGGCCCCGACTACAGTCAGGACGACTGGCGCGCCCTGGTCCAAGACACGGGAGCACTGGTGGCCAAGGCCCTGAAAAAACGATAACGCTTAAAGACCCCATCTCAATGAACGGAAAGACCTATCCATGAGCCTAGCAGTAACCGACCCGGAAATCGCCCAAATCATCACAGCCGAAAATCGGCGTCAACACGCCAAAATCCGCCTAATCCCTTCTGAGAACTACGCCAGTCACGCCGTTTTAGAAGCCACCGGTTCCATTCTCACCAACAAATATTCCGAAGGCTATACCGGCAAGCGCTATTACGAAGGCCAGCAACAGATCGACCGCCTCGAAGCCCTTTGCATAGAACGGGCCAAAGCCCTGTTCGGCGCCGAGCACGTCAATGTCCAACCCTATTCCGGTTCACCGGCCAATCAGGCCGTATACCTGGCCCTGGCCAAACCCGGCGATACCGTAATGGGCCTTGCCCGCCCCCACGGCGGCCACCTCACCCACGGCGCCGATGTCAGCGTTTCGGGCTTGCACTACAAAGCCGTCCAATACGGTGTCTCCCCCGAAAGCCATCTCCTCGACTACGACCAAATAGGGGCCCTGGCCAAAGAGCACCGCCCCAAGATCCTCTTTTGCGGGGCCACCGCGTACCCGCGCCTGATCGACTTTGAGCGCTTTGCCGCCATTGGCCATTCCGTCGGCGCCGTGGTAGTGGCCGATATCGCCCATATTTCGGGCCTGGTCGCCGCCGGAGTCCACCCCAGCCCGGTGCCCCACGTCGACGTGGTCACCAGCACCACCCACAAATCACTGCGCGGCCCCCGGGGCGGCTTCATCATGTGCCGCCAACAATTCGCCCAGGCCATCGACAAAGCCGTCTTCCCCGGTCTCCAGGGCGGCCCCCACAACCACACCACCGCTGGCCTGGCCGTAGCCCTCAAAGAAGCCGCTACCGACGACTTTCGCGCCTACGCCGCCGCCATTGTCGACAACGCCCGCACCCTGGCCGCCGCTCTCACAAAACGCGGCTTTCGGCTAATTTCGGGCGGCACCGACAACCACCTGCTGCTCATCGACGCCACCCCCCGCGGCATTACTGGCAAGCAATTGGCCAAAGCCCTAGACGCCTCGGGTATTGTCTGCAATTTCAACGATATACCCTTCGATCCCCGGCCGCCGCGCAATCCCAGCGGTATTCGCATTGGCACTCCGGCCATTACCAGCCGCGGTTTCGGCGCCGCCGAAATGGGACAGTTGACCGACTGGATGGACCAGGTGGCCACCCTCCGCGCCGACGCCAACCTGGACCTGGAGGGCCGCCGCCAGGCCTACCGGAAAATAGCCGCCCAGGTGCGCCAATTATGCGACCGCTTCCCGGCCCCAGGCCTGGCCTATTGAGCCCCAACCGAGAGGAAACCTCGTGCATATCACTCGCATCACCCTGCATATGGTCAACGTCCCTGAACGCCACTGGTGGTGGTCGGACGATACCTACGGCCAACCCTTGCACCAACGCGCCGAACACGGCGTCGCCCAGGTGGAGACCGACCAGGGCCTAACCGGCCTGACTCTGATCGAGCGCTTCACCCCGCCGGACACTATCGCCCAACAACTGCACGGCTGGTTGGGCCAAAACGTCCTCCAGGTCAATCTGGCCCAGGGCGCCGGCCCCATGCAGGCCTCCTTTGAGCAGGCCGTCCTCGACTTGCGCGGCCAGGCTCTGGGCGTGCCCATTTGGCAATTGCTGGGAGGCCGCCTGCGCGACCGTATCCCGGTCACCCAATGCACCGGCTACAAAACCCCCGAGCACACCGCCGCGGACGCCCAGTGGGGCTGGGAGCAGGGCTTCCGCGCCTATAAGATGAAATGCATCACCAGCGAGCAGACGCCCGAGGCGCGCATCCGCTACGTCACCGACCGCATCGAGGCCATCCACCGGGCGGTACCCGATATGGCGGTGCGCCCCGATATCCGCTGGCGCCTGCAGGAAACCTGGGTAGCCCAAGAACTGGCCCGCCGCCTTCAGGGGCACTTGGTGGAATCGCTCGAAAGCCCCATTGCCAAGGGCGCCCACGGCGGCAGTTACAACGAATGGCGGCGGCTGCGCCAGACCATCCACCTGCCCATTGGCGACCACGTCGGCGATGCCGCCGATCTATTGCGCCGTGCCCAGGCCGAAGCCCTCGACTACGCCATTGTCGGCAGCCCCAGCCATCTCGAAACCTTGCAGCGCTCGCACCTGGCCCACGATTTGGGGCTGGGCGGCTGGTCGCAGACTGTGGCCTACGGTCCGGGCGCGGCCATGGGCCTGCACGTGGCCGCCTGCATGCCGCACCTGAGCCAGCCCTACGATATGGTCGGCCCCATCGCCTGGGAACATTCTTTGGTCAATGAAGAATTTACCTTCGAAGAAGGCGCTTTCCTGGTCTCCGACCGGCCCGGTTTAGGCTATACCCTAGACTTGGACGGCGTCGAGCGCTATTTAGTCGAACGCCACGTATTTGAATAATTGATAGCATAGAGTACGGATCGCCCCAATCAAGGCGCGTCTGGAAACTGGTTGTAATCCACAAGCCGGCACGGCTTCCGGGCACACCCAATTCTTCCGCCAGCCGCCAAACTCCAGGAAGACCTCCATGTCCAATGTCTATGAACGCCTCGGCGTCCCTACCATTATCAACGCCGTCGGTCCGGCCACCCGCCTGTCGGGCTCGATTATGCCCGAAGAAGTGGCCCAGGCTATGCAGCAAGCCTCGCAATACTGCGTCGATATCGCCCAATTGCAGGCCCGCGCCTCGCGCCTCATCGCCGAAATCACCGGCGCCGAAGCCGGCTATGTCACCAGCGGAGCCGCCGCCGGCCTCTTGCTGGGCACCGCCGCCTGCGTCACCGGTCTGGACCCGGGCAAAATGAACCGCCTACCCGATACTACGGGGATGAAAAACGAAGTCATCATGGCCCGCAGCCAGCGCAATTTTTACGACCACGCCGTGCGCTCGGTGGGCATTCGCCTGGTGGAAGTGGGCATTGCCGACCGTTTTTCCGGGGCCGGCGTGCGCGACACCGAGGCCTGGGAAATTGAGGCGGCGATAAACGAAAATACCGCCGCCGTCTGCTACGTGGCCTATCCCCACTCACTGCCGCCACTATCACAGGTCGTTGAGGTGGCGCATCGGGCCGGCGTGCCGGTCCTGGTCGACGCCGCCGGCCAACTGCCCCCCGCCAGCAATTTGCAGCGCTTTATCGGCGAAGGCGCCGACCTGGTCTCCTTTAGCGGCGGCAAAGCCATCCGCGGTCCGCAAAGCTCGGGACTATTGTGCGGCCGTCGCGACTTAATAGAAGCCGTGGCCCTGCAGCACCTGGACCAGGATATCTACTTTGAGCAGTGGAACCCGCCCCCCGACCTAATAGACAAAAGCAAGCTGCCCGGAGCCCCGCACCACGGCATTGGCCGTCCCTGCAAAGTGGGCAAGGAGGAAATCGTCGGCCTGCTCACCGCCCTGCAATTATTCGTCGCCGAAGACCCCCAAGCCCGGCGCGACCGCTGGCTCGCCCTCATGCAGACGCTGGAAACGGCCCTACAAAGCGCCCCCCATGCAGAAGCCCGTATCCTGGCCGACCGCAAGCGCAGCGAGATCCCCACCGTGCAACTGCAACTCGACGAAGAAGCCGCCGGGATGTCGGCCCTCGATCTGGTGATTAAGCTGCAAGAGGGCACCCCCAGCGTCCACGCCAACCCTACCCACGTGGCGGAGGGCATCGTCGCCTTCGGACCGATGTGTTTGAAGGAGGGCGAGCCGGAGATTATTGGCGAGAAGGTGCGGGAAGTGTTGGGGTAAAAGAGCACTTATAAATACAATCCTCGTGTCACTGCCAATGGCCGTATACCGTGCCAAAAAGACATGAAATAGCCATCTGCCATGCTAGCGATTTCTTCTTTACTGGCTGAAGTCCGCGCCTGCACTCTCTGCGCGGCGCACCTGCCACTGGGCCCTCGACCTGTCCTTCAGTTTGACCCCAAGGCCAGGATTCTAATCGCGGGACAGGCCCCAGGCAGCAAGGTCCATGATTCGGGGGTGCCGTTCAACGACGCCAGCGGCCAACGCCTGCGGCAATGGCTGGGCGTAACGCCGGAGGTATTTTACAACCCGGAGCAGATCGCGATTGTGCCGATGGCTTTCTGCTTTCCCGGTACTGGGCGGTCGGGGGATCTGGCGCCACGACCCGAATGCGCCCCTGCCTGGCGCCAACAGCTTCTCGAGCATCTTCCTCGCCTAGAAACGACCCTAGTCCTGGGCCGCTATGCACAAGCCTACCACTTCGGTGCAGTACGATCATCTCTAACAGAGCTAGTAAAATCGTGGCGTAGCTATTGGCCGCACCGGGTCCCACTACCCCACCCCAGCCCGAGAAACAACCTTTGGCTGCGCCGAAATCCATGGTTCGAGAACGAGGTGCTACCGTCGCTGCGGCAGCGAGTATCTGAGTTGCTGAGCCATATTGGATTAACAAAGCGCCCGTTGATAGGCGCAAGGTAAATTCAACCCCTTGCACGCAGATAAAGAAATACTGTAAAGCCCTGAGTTTATTGGACACGAATTTGGGGTTCATCCAGCCGCATCGTCGTACTGGATTGGGCGTGTTGCCCGACGCACCTGGGCCGGGGTTTGATAGTCGTGCCGCTGGAGGATCCAGTGTTGATTATATAGGTCCTTGAATTGGATCAAGGCCTGCCGGAGGTCTTCGATGGTGGCAAACGTCTTCACCCAGAGTAGATTCTCCTTGAGCAGCCGGATGAAACGCTCGGCACAGCCGTTGCCCTCGGGTTCGCGGACAAAACTGGGCGAGGACTGAATGCCCAAAAACGTCAATTCGTTCTGGAAATCATCGGCCATATAGGCGGGCCCATGATCATGCCGGACCTTGAGTCCTTGGGCGATCTTCTGGTCATAGCTCCCAAAGTGTTCCCGGACGCCTTGGTGAATGGGCTCCAACGCTTCGAAACGGTCGCCCTTCTTGGAAGCATGGATACCCGTGCATTCAAAGGTACAGTGATCGACCCCGACGAAGACAAACGCGGTTCCTTCCTCCAGAGTGATTGTCGTCGTGGCATCGGTTCCCCACATTTCATCGGGGGTTTGAGTGATGATCGTCCCATCGTGCGCTTTCGGCCCGTGCGGATGGCCCACCCGCTGGTAGGCCTGCAAGCCGTGTCCCCGCATCAGCCGACGCACCCGTTCGCGGGACGTACGCACGCCTTCGAAGCGCAGTTTGGCCCAGATCTTTCGATAGCCTTCGCCATGAAAAAGCGAGGCCGCCAACAGACGACGGATGTGGGCTACCAATGCCTCATCCGAGCACGGCCCCATGGGCCCTCGTTTTCTCGGGGCAGGGCCGATGGCCGCTTTCGGCGCCTCCGAAACCCGATGGGCATAGACCGTCGACCGAGGAAAACGGCACACCTGACACACCCGTTGCAGCCCATAGCGTTTGTGTGTGGAGATCGAGCAGGCTTGGCTCAAGGCGTCGATCTCCGTCGACGAAAAGGGAGGCCCTGCTCCAGCCGGTCGATTTGGTGGGCCTGCAACTCATTGGCCATGGTCAGCTCGCCGACTTTGGCCTGCAAACGAGCAATCTGTGCATCCCGTTCGTCCTCGGGCCGTTTCTTCAGGCCTACTTGGCCAGCGGACAGAAAATCTTCCCGCCACTGGCTCAGGCGGGCTGCTGTCACCCCGTATTCCCGCGAGAGTAACTCCAGATCCTCACCGCGAAGCAAACGCAATACCGCTTCGGATTTCCGCTGGACGGAAAAGCGTCCATTTTCTCGCGTTGATTTGTGCTCAGCCATCAGACAGTCTCCTCATTGTTGGGCGATAAACTAACCCAAACCACTGTCCAATATAACTCTAGGCCGCTATAATACCGTTTATCAAATCCCTTGGATGGCAAGCATTCCGTATGTCCACGAACTCAGCACACGGCTAATTCATATGGACAACTGTCCTTGGAAGGCGACTATGATGACAAACTCCGGTCCACAGATCGCGCTGTTCCTCAACAATCTCGAAGAGGTGACCCTACGTCGGGTGAAGCAACTCGGCATCGACCACGTATGTATGGGCGGCCCCCAGATACCCTGGACAACCCAAGATCTGCAACAACGAATGGAGACGCTGCGCGCCGCCGGACTGGAACTGCGCCTGCTGATGATCGGCGGCTTCAACGACGCCATCTACGGACGTGAAGGCCGGGACCAACAAATCGATCAAGTCTGCGCCTCGATTCGCGCCGCCGGCCAGGTCGGCCTGCCGGTGGTGGAGTACAATTTCTACGCCCACCGAATCACCGAAGGCTACTTCGAAACGGAAGGACGCGGCGGCGCCGGCCTGCTGGCCTTTGACTACAGACCCGTGCGCAACCTGCCGCCGCTGGAAGGCATCGGCGCCCATTCACTGGAACAGATGTGGGCCAACGTGACCTACTTCCTGAAGGCGGTCGTCCCGGTGGCCGAATCGGCGGACGTGCGACTGGCCCTGCACCCCAACGACCCGCCGCCCCCCATCAGCCGGGGATCAGGACAGATCATGGGAAGCCTGGAGGGCTGGAAACGCCTCGTTGGTATCGTGCCGAGCCCGTACAACGGGATCACCTTCGATCCCGGGGTGACGCGGGAGATCGGCGAGGATCCGGTTGAGGTCTGTCGCTTCTTCTGCCAGCGCGACTGCATCAACCACGCCCACTACCGCAACGTCGTCATGCAGGTGCCGCACCAGCAGTACACGGAGGTCTTCTTAGACGAGGGCGAAGTCGATATGTTCGCCGTAATGCGGGAATTGGTGCGGCACAATTACCCGCGCCTGGTGTACCCCGAACATCCCCCCCGACTCGATGCCGACCGCGAAAATGGATTCCCCGGTACGGGCGGTCCCTACAGCGGATACGCTTATACGGTCGGCTACACCCGGGCCATGCTGCAGGCGGCTACGGCGGTGGAAACCCTTGGCTAAAGGGCCAACGGCCGTGATGGACGAGAAGCAGTAGCACCCGACAGCATTTAGCAAGATCCCTTCTCAATTTTCGAGACTTCAATAAAATGGACCTTTCCGACATCGATCTCGCCCGCCGCTCACTGGCCCTGTTTGGCCACACCGGCGCCCTGCGAAAAGTCGCCACCGGACTCGATTCGACCTATCGCGTCAAAACCGCTGGCGGACGAGTATTCGCCCTCCGCATAGCCAGCGGCATCCCTTTCCGCCGCGCCTCGGCCTTTGCCGTCGAAGCCGAATGGATCGACGCGCTGGCCAACAACCCCTGGTTTGACATCCCCCGAGTCCAGCGCACGGAAAACGGCCAACTCGCCGGGCGAATCCTGGATGCGGATGGCAATGCGCGGGCCAGTACGCTGCTGTCCTGGCTCCCGGGCCGCCGGCGCTTTCAACCCAACCCGACCAATGCGCGGCTGCTCGGTCGAGCGACCGGGGCACTCCACCTGCACGCCCAAACTGCTGGACCGCCCCCGGTCGGTGCCATCAAAGCATGGGATGCAAAACTGATGTGCCTGATGCCCAAGCGCACGGAAGAGGCGCTCGGCCGCATCGCCCCCGAAGGGGTCGAACCAGTGCAGCGAATCTTTGCGGGCCTACAGCGCACCGTTGCCAAACTCAACTCGACCGAAATGGGCCTTATCAACGCCGATCTCGGGCTCCATAACGTACTCTGGCACAAGGGCCAAATTGGCCTGGTCGACTTCAACGATTCGGGTGTTGGTCCCTATGCCTTTTGCCTGGCACGCCTAGTCGCGAGAATCCGCCTGCACCAACAAGACCAAGCACTGATCGACGAGCTGTTGCGCGGTTATCGCGAAGTGACCCCGCTGCCCTGCGTCTACGAGCAATGGGGCGACCTCTTCGAACTGGCGGCCGACGCGTTCTCGCTCAACTACGGCGCCGGCCGCGCCCTCCGTCGGGGCGTCTCTTTGCGGGAGCACGAGCAACGCATTATGCACACCCTCGACGAGAGACTTAAACGCCTCGATCTATAAGCGCCCTGAATGTGCACCCAGACTACGACGCGGCGTCTTCACCGGTCGACAAACCTCAAGGGATTGAATGAGCATGCCAATTCTCAACTATACCACCTGCTGGAAAACGCGCCTTTTCCCTCTTCTACTGCTGAGCTTAGCTTGCTCGGCCCCCCGCCAAATGCCGCCCGCCGCTATCACCACGGCATCCGGCCTGATATACGAAATTGTCATGCCCGGCAGCGGCCCAATCGCCCAAACGGGCGAAATGGCCCTCATCCACGAAACCACGCGCCTGGGCGACGGCACCCTGATTGTCGATACTTGGGCCATGAACCACCCGATCCGCTTTTTGCTGGGAGGCAAGCAAGTCATCGACGGCGTCGACGAAGTCGTCACCGGCATGCGCGTGGGCGAACGCCGCAAAGTCGTCGTGCCGCCGCACCTGAGCAAACGCACAAGCTATCCCGAAAACGGTGCATTCGGCCCACAAGATACGCTGCACTACGATATCACACTATTGCAAACATCCAAGCCCTGATCGGGGCGTTCTCCCTGCGGATTTGGCCCATGCAGACTGCACCAAATATTGCCCACGAGACCATCGCCACCGCTCTCCGTAGTCACTACGACTTCGCCCTGCAAAATCTCGAATTCTGGCCCACCGGCGAGGCCAGCTACGGTTTTATCGCCACCCTGGACGGCGCCCCGCCGCTGTTCCTGAAAATCCTCGACCCCACCTTAGCCACCCATCACATAGCCATCGCCCACCTCGACCGGGTACTCCCCCTCATCCTGGCCCTGTCGGAAGCCGGCCTGCCTCTCAGTCGCCCGCTTCAAACCGGCAACGGCGCGCTCCACACTGCAGTCAACCGCTTCCACCTGGTCGCCCTCGAATACCTCGACGGCGCTACGCTGGGCGAAAAGCCCTGGCCGGCCGCCGTATACCCGCAATTGGGCCGGGCCGTCGGCCGCCTGCACGCCCTCACCGCCGAGTTGGCCCGATATATCCCGCCGCGCGACGGTACCTCTATCCCGTCGCGCCAAGACTTAGAAACCCTTCTGGCCGACATCGAGGCGGCAGCCAATTCCCCTATAAAAGCACGTCGCAAATTGTCCGCAATTGTCACCCCTCTGCGCCAACAGGCCCTGGACTACCACGCCACCATGGCCGCTCTGGCCGCCCAAGTGCACGAAACCCGCCCCACCTGGGTCCTCTCTCACACCGACCTGACCGGCCACAACCTGATCCGCACCAAAAACGGCGTGGTCCATCTCATCGATTGGGAAGGCGCCTGCCTGGCTCCCCGGGAATTCGACCTGGCCTTTTTCTCCGACGAGCCCTACGAAAAATGCTATGGCCCCTTCCTCGAAGAATACGCCCGTACAAGCGGCATCAGCGACTTCCACGAGGCGGCCTTCCTATTGCGCATGTACCACCGCAATTTCGAGGATTTCGTCGAGGGCGCAAAATTTGTTCTGCAGCAGGACCTCGACGTCGCCGAATTAGATCACGCCCTCGAAGTCCTGCTGGAAGACGGGGTCTACGACTGGCCGTACTTCGCGGCGGGAGAAAAAAAACACAGGGAATTTATGCGACTCTGGCGGCAACGGTAGTCGATGCAGTAGCCCGTTCGCCAATATCCGCTAGATGCATGGTGTTCGATTGGCAGTTTACAAAGGTACAAGACATCTTGCCAATGTCGAAGTGATAGCTTATCATCCTAACACGTTTTTAACGCCCGACAAAATTCGTATGACGCTTCCAAATAGGTCATCACGAGTCAATAATAGATACGAGACTGCACAGGGCCCGGTCCGCTATCTATTGATTCGCGATGGCCTATTTTTTGTTTGGAGGAACCGATGTCCAATCCGGAAGCGAAGATTTCGTCAGCAAAATCGGCCAATAACCGTCTCTCGAAACCTATTCCAACCGAATCGGTAAAGGGAGAGGATTCGGTTGGTCCTCCTGAAAAGGGCCATGGCGGAAAACCGTCGCATATTCCCAGTACCAGATATATCAACGAATTTGTCCAATTGCGCTGCAGTCCCGATTTGCTCCAGGCCAAACTGTTCCCCAACGGCAAAGAAATCACAGAATCTCTTGCCGCCTACCATGCGACAAGTACTCACCTTATCGATTCTCTGCCGTTGGCGGACGATTCCATTCAGTGTTTCGTTATTGGCGACGGAGTAGTGCCAAGGACCGGGGCCGTTTTTGCTTTCCGCAGCCATTGGCAGGTCACCAGTATTGACCCTAAAATGTATCTGGATCGCGGCTACGACTTCATGCGGCTCAAAATCAGGCAAACCCAGATTGAGCGTTTCGAAGCAATTGAATGCGATAGAGCCATTATAGTCCTGGTCCACTCGCATGCGCCGCTAGTTGAATGCGTGAAGAAAATCATAGCCAGAAATCAGCTCAGTATTGTCGCTATTCCCTGTTGTGTGCAAATGGACTCAATAGCCGGGATAGGACCCGATATCGAATACGACGACCTAGGCATCTGGGCTGCGAAAAATACGGTCAAAGTGTGGAAAAATGTCGCTGGGTCTGCACATTAGAACGAATAAGTAGCCGGCTACTTCGACAAACAGGGCCGTTTATCATAGCCAAGCAATTTCCTTCAGAGTTCCTTCACTTTTCTCCAGTTGCACCGTAGGGTTTGAGGGCGTTGGCCGGCGGCGTTCAGTGGGGGAGAGGTGCGGGGAAGCTGGAGGCCGGGCGGGCGGCGCAGCCGGGTGGGGCCGGGCAGGCCGCAAGCGGGACTCACTGAACGCCAGAGGCCCGCGCCCCCAAACCCGTCCTGCCCAGCTAGTCCTTACCTGTCCTCATACGCCAACGCACAACTGGCCGGCGTCCCATCCGCCTCGGCGAATACCGCACCGAATTCCTCTTTCGACACCGAGCGCGTCGATACCCCCCGGTATTGGAATTGCAGCGCCCGTCGTTGCTCGGCGGTGCGGTTGGGCGGCGTCTGGTGTGGTAGCATAGCCGAAAAATACAATACCCCGCCGGCCTTTAGAGGCACCGGCACAGCTTGATCTTTGTCGATCCGATCAGGAATAATTTCGCAATCAATCGTATGGTGATGCTTGAGGGCCCCCAACTTATGCCCCCCGGGTAAAACGTGCATACACCCGTTTGCCACCGTCGCATCGTCGAGGGCAATCCAGGCCGTGGCCACCTTCTCCAGCGGCAGCCAGTTGAAATAAGCGTTATCCTGATGCCAGGGTTTTTCCGAACCGATAAACGGCGGCTTCGACAGCGCCATATCCGCCTTTAGTATGGCCTCTTCGCCGATGAGCTGGCCGATAAAGCCGGCCACCTTGGAATGTTGCGTCAGCTCGATAAACGTCTGGTGTTCCTGGTGGTAACTGAACAGCTTGCGAAAATGCCTCTCGGCCTCGGCCACGGGCAACGACAAGGGATCGACCCCAGCCTCAAAGTGAATGCCAAAACCGGTATCGGGCCTGACCACCTGGATCCCGGCGTAATTGCGCGTCGCATCGGGCCGCTCCCGCAATTGGGCCTCGCCGCGTTGGGCCCGCTCCATCTGCTCCCGAGTGATCTGGGACAAAGCCGCCCGGGCGGCCTCCACCTCTGCCGCCGTCAGCACGTTTTCAAAGGCCAGACAGCCCGTCTGACGAAACTGCTCAAAATGCTCGTCCTCCAGCACAGCTGGGCACTGTTCAATTGCAATATCCATTTTCGCTACCATGACCCACTCCTTACCCAATTAAACGCTCTTTCAACGACCATACGAAAAAGGGCCTGCAAAATCCACCCGTATACGCCGCTGTCGACTAGCCGACGTTCGCCATTCTTGCCATTGTATCCCTTCTTAGAATATCTTTACCGCCCTCGAAAGATTCTCTCTAAACTGGCCCTGAACATACGCCTCTTAGACGGACTCAACAACCTTTACCGCCCACCGTAAATAGGACCTGAGCGTTAGCCAGACAGGAGGACAAGTGCTGGCCGAACTGGACTTTTCCTTTGACCGACCGGTAACAGCGGCGGACTTCCGCGCCCTCGCCGACCAGACCGACTGGGCCCGGGCCCGAGACGAAAGCGAAATTGCCGCAGCCCTCAAGGGGTGCTACGCAATTTTGGGTGCCTGGGACGGCGACCGACTAGTCGCTATCGTACGCCTGATAAGCGACGGCGTGTACGTGGCCCAATTCCTCGACGTCATCGTCGACCGCGCTTACCGAGGCCAGGGCGTGGGCTCGAAATTAGTCCGCCGGGCCCTGGACCGCTGTGCCCATATCGAATCCGTAACCCTCAGCTGCGGCCCCGAGCAAGTCCCGTTCTACCAACGGCTCGGCTTTACCGAGGGGCCGCGCATGTCGCGGCGGCCGGGGAAGCCGAATCCCGGTGACGCCCCATTGGCTTAATCTATACCCATACCGAAGAATCCAATGCACACGTCGTCGATCTCAACTTGAAACTCGGTTATCAAGAGATCCGTAGGGGGCCGTTGGGAAATATCGTCCGCATCAGTCTGGTAAAGCACCTATAAGCAAAATACCCCCTATAAACCCGCCCATGCATCCGCCCGCGTGTGGTATGACCTATTAATATTAACAACCAAACGCGGAGCAAATCTATGGAAGACAGTCCACCCCTCTGGCCCGCCGCCTGGGCCCAAGACGGCCTGGGAGGCCAAATCGATGGCCCTGTCCCGGCCCTGGAAGAAGTCCAGGCCTGGATCTCGGCCACCCTGCCCAATCAGCCGCCGGTCAGCGGCCCCTTAGAGATCCACCGCCTCAAATCCTGGGGCCTGACCGCCCGTTTCAAGGCTGGAGAGGGCGAGGTATTCTTTAAAATCTGCCTCCTCCCTCTCTTTTTCGGCAACCCCCAAATCTATCAAGTCCTCGACCGCCATTGCTCCGGCACAGTCCCCCAGATGCTGGCCTGGATCTTGCGCCAAGACCAGCTTTGGACCCTGTTCCACCCCTTTGCCGGGCAGTTCCTGTACGAACCCGCCCGCTTTGATCTGATGCTGCAGGCAGCCCGCACCCTGGCACAGACCCAGGCAGCCGTGGCGGCGGCACCGGAGACCGAATTGGCCCCCCTGCCGCGGCGGCGCGTCGCCGATATGCCCGCCATGCTCGATCGGGTCGAAAAAGAAATTCGCGACCAGTACACCGCTGTCTGGGCCGCCGAGCCCGACGAGGAAGATTGGGGCGCCCATCTGCACCAATGGCGCCCCCACTTAGAAGCCTGGGCCGCCGAATTGGCAGCGGGGCAATGGCCCGAAGCCCCCGACCACGTCGATTTTCACAGCGAGAATATTCTTGTCGATGCCGCCGGCCGGGTGCGCATTGTCGATTGGGAAGAAACCGTGCTCAATTGCCCTTTCTTCAGCCTCGACCGACTCCTTGCCGACGCCGCCGAAGTCGAGGCCGACCAGTGGACTCACTTACCACCGGCAGACGCCCCAGAAGGCCCATTGGGCATGGACCGCTGTGAAATGGCCGTGCGGCAGGCCTATCTCGACGCGCTGCCTTGGCAGAATCCGGCCGCCAGAGAACGGGGCCTCGACTTGGCCCTATCCCTAGCACCCGTCAAATACGCCTATGAAAGTGTTCTTTTTAATGGCAGCCTGTCTCGCCCCCAGGGCCACCCCGGAGAAACAGCCTGGTATATGCGCAAAGGCCTAGAGCGCTGGCAATGCATGGAAAAATAACCCGAACCCAAAGTAACTGCGGACTCGCCGCCCAATCCGGCGGCGGGTCCGCATCGACTTCCCCCTTCTCTAATTCTACCCCACGCACAGTTCCGAATTGCCCCCCGTGGCATGCTGCAACTGCCAGCGCGTCGGCGCCAGTTGCCCTAAAAAACGCAGGTCGTGGCTGACCAGCAATAAGCCGCAGGGGCAATCGGCCAGCGCCTTTTCCAGACATTCTATAGACGGCAAATCGAGATGGTTGGTCGGCTCGTCCATGACAATAAGGTGCGGAGAGTGGGCAATCCCCAGGGCAAGCATTAACTTGCGGATCTCGCCCGGACTGAGTCGGGCGCTTTCCAGCAACCGCTGCGGCCGCGACCCCAGGCAACTTACCGCGCTCATCACTCGACCCAGGGCGTCCCGACCTAAGGCGCGCGTCTGCTGCAGGATTTCTGCCCCGGTGGCCGCGTCAATTTCCTGGGGCAGATAGATCACCCGCTCCAAAGGCGCATTAACTCGGGCCAGCAGGTGGCGCACCAACGTACTCTTGCCGGCCCCGTTGGGACCGGTAATACCAATGCGGTCGTCGGGCCGCATTGCCAGATCTGGGAAAGTCAACCGTCTTTCCTTCCCCAAGGGCAAATGCCCCGCCGACAGCGTCAACAGAGCGTCTCGCTGCGAGCGCGCCCCGTCAATCCAAATCCCCATATCGTAGGTTTTCTCGACCTCAATCCCGGCCAAATTCTGGCGCGCCTGTTGCAAACGGCCGTCCATCTGCCGCAACAGCTTGCCGTCGGTGCCGTCCTTGCCGGTGCGGCGGGCGTGATTGCGCTTGTGGCGGGCGTCGTTATCGGCGCCCAGGCCGCGCTTAGAGCGCCGCTGGTGGGACCGGGCCGACTCCTGCCGTCGGCGCACCGTCTCGCGCTCGAGCTTGGCCATTTGCCGCTGCGCCTGTTCCTTTTGCCGCCACGCCGAGGCCCGCTCAACAGCGCCCTGGCGGGTCCCTTCGCTGACCCCGCCCGGGCGCAGCTGGGCCCCTGGAGGATCGACGAAAAGACACTGTTGGCAAAGCCTGTCCAGGAGCTGGCGGTCGTGGCTGACCAGCAACCCCACCCCACGAAAAGTACGCAGCGCCCCTTCGAGCAATTGGCGCGCTTCTGCATCGATATGGTTGGTCGGCTCGTCAATGGCCAACATCTCGGGCCGGCGCCACAGCGCCACGCCAATTTGGGCCCTCTTGCGCTCGCCGTGACTGAGCGTATCCCAACGTTGTAGCCAATCTTCTTCTAAGGCTAAGCGACCCTTTATATCCCTGGCAGCCCCGTCATCCGCCGCCAGCAAAGCGGCCAGCCCATCCGCAGGCTGGTCGGTGCGTTGGGCGCAGTAGATCGATTCGGGCGGGGCCTGCACAAAGCCCTGCCGGGGCGCCAAATGGCCGCTGGCCAATTGCAAAATTGTCGTCTTGCCGGCCCCGTTGGCTCCCACAATCCCCGTCCAACCCCGGGGAAAGTGCAGAGTAAGATCGGCCAAAAGAGGTGTCACGGCAGTTTCATAAGAAAAAGACACGTCGTGAAAAAGTACCTGTAGCTGACCCATATAGACGTCCTCAATAATGCGCTAATTTTCAGTGGGCACGGTCCCGTCGGCGCACAAAAAAAGCCACGGGCGCTTTGGGCACCGTGGCTCTTTACGGCCTTTCGACCGGTTTTTAAACCGGCTCGATAGGCTCTATATCAAGTTGCCTGCGGACACAATAACGACCTGGATCGCATTTGAACCTCGTTGTAGCGCAGGCAGGCATAGTCAGCAGGTCGGCAAGACAAACACCAATCCCTGCAAATGCGACTGCGGCCCAATCGGGTTCTCAGTAAGCGATCCAGATGCGTATCATTATCGGGTCCTGTAAGGGGGACTCACCGAACAACCTATCCTCTGCCACCGCCTAGACGGGGCAAGACGTATAGACTGCCGATGAAATGAGTCTGGTCCCAAGAAAAGCACGCTTGCCGCACAATGTCAAGAGCAAAAACTGTCCACCTGTACGGCGTCGAAATTGAATGGGAGATAATCGGGTATTGTTGTAAATACCCGCAATGAAGATATTAGTATTTCGCTTCGACCCGACTACCCACCCAAGGAGAACTCGCAATGAATTTGGAGACCATCTGCCTGCACGGCGGCCACGAGCCCGATTCGGCCACCAATGCCCGCGCCGTCCCCATCTATCGCACCACCGCCTACCAATTCAAAAATACCGAACACGCGGCCAATTTGTTCGCCCTCAAAGAACTGGGCAATATCTATTCGCGCATCATGAACCCCACCCAGGACGTGCTGGAACAGCGGGTGGCGCAATTGGAAGGGGGCGCCGCCGCCCTGGCTCTGGCCTCGGGCACCAGCGGTGTCTTCTATTCGATTATCAATATCTGCCAGACCGGCGATGAGATCGTCGCCGCCAATGACCTCTACGGCGGCACCTTCACCCAATTCAACGATATCCTGCCGCAATTCGGCATCAAGGTGAATTGGGTCGACCCGCGCGACCCGGCCAATTTCGCCGCCGCCATCACCGACAAGACCAAATTGCTGTTCTGCGAGACGGTGAGCAACCCCTCGCTGCATATCTGCGATATCGAAGCCGTGGCCAATATCGCCCATGAAAATGGCCTGCCGTTAATGGTAGACGCCACCTTCTCCACCCCCTATCTGCAGCGCCCCATAGAATCGGGCGCCGATATCGTCATTCACTCGCTGACCAAATGGCTGGGCGGCCACGGCAACGGCATTGGCGGTATTGTCGTTGACAGCGGCCGCTTCAACTGGCAGTCGGACAAATTCCCGCTGATGACCCAACCCGAGGCCAGCTACCACGGAGTCCGCTGGGCCTACGACCTGGGCGATCTGAATCCCGTCGCCTTCATCCTCCGTATGCGTGTGGTCCCCCTGCGCAATCTGGGCGCCTGCATCTCGCCCGACAATGCCTGGACCTTCCTGCAGGGTATTGAAACGCTGCCCCTGCGCATGGACCGGCACTGCGAGAATTCGCTGGCTGTGGCCCGCCATCTGCAAAACCACGAGCGCGTCGAATGGGTCCGTTACCCGGGCCTGGAATCGGATGACAACTACCAGCGCAACCAGAAATACCTGGGCGGCAAAGGCGGTCCCATGGTCGTCTTCGGCATTAAGGGCGGGTTAGAGGCGGGCAGCAGCTTTATCGACTCCCTGCAACTCATTTCGCACCTGGCCAACGTCGGCGACGCCAAGAGTCTGGCCATCCATCCGGCCACCACGACCCATTCGCAGCTCAGCGCCGAGGCCCAGGCCAGCGGCGGCATCACGCCCGACCTGGTGCGGCTGTCGATCGGCATTGAGCACGCCGACGACATCATCGCCGATATCGACCAGGCCCTGCAGGCCTCCGCTTGAAGAAGGGATCGACACTCGACAGCACGGACTCCAGACGCTTATGAACGTCCGTTCGCAATGGTTTTCCATTGGCCAGCCTTTTGCGCTGGCCAATGGCCAAACCCTGCCCAATGTCGATCTGGTATACGAGACCTACGGCCAGCTCAACGCGGCCAAAGACAACGCCATCCTGCTCTTCCACGCCCTCACCGGCAGCCACCACGCCGCCGGCTTCAACAACCGCCTCCCCGAAGCCGGAGACCACTGGACGGAAGAATGCCACCGGGGCTGGTGGGACGGTTTCGTCGGCCCGGGCAAGGCGTTAGACACATCGGTTTCCTATATCATCTGCGTCAATTATCTGGGCGGCTGCTACGGTTCCACCGGGCCGGCCAGTATTCCGCCCGGCCAGACACGGCCGCTGGGCAGTCACTTTCCCAGCGTCACGCTGGCCGATATGGTCGATTCGCAAGTGCTGCTGCTCGACCACTTGGGCATTGAACGTCTGCACGCCGCCGTCGGCGCCTCGCTCGGCGGCCTGATGTGCCTGAGCCTGGCGACGCGCTATCCCGAGCGCGTCGCCCAGGTCATCCCCATCGCCGCCGGCCTGACCGTGACGCCGCTGCAACGGCTGATCAATTTTGAACAGATCGTCGCCATTGAAAGCGACCCCAACTTTTGCGCCGGCGATTATTACGGTGGCCAACCGCCGCGCCAAGGCCTGGCCCTGGCGCGCATCATCAGCCACAAGACCTTCGTCTCAGTACACGACTTGGAGGATCGGGCCCGCAACAGCATTGTCGATACCGAGGACGCCTTCGCCTCGTATACCGTCAACCACAAGCTCGAATCCTATATGATGCGCCAGGGCAGCCGTTTCGCCGCCCGTTTCGACGCCAACTCCTATCTGCGCATTCTCGAAGCCTGGCAGCGTTTCGACCTGGTCGGCGAAGCTGGATGCGATAGCTTAGAAGAAGCCCTGGCCCGCTGCCAAGGACAGCGCTTCCTCACTTTCAGCATCGATTCGGACGTCTGCTTCTACCCCGAAGAGCAGGAGGAAATGGTCGCCGCTTTGAAGACGGCCGGCTTGACCTCGACCCGCTTTACGGTGCACTCGGAAAAAGGGCACGATGCATTTTTGCTCGAAGCCGAGCTGTTCACCCCGCAATTGCGCTATTTTCTCTACCCCTGAAACCCTCCGACTGCCCTTTAACCTATTGCCCCCCGTCCTCCGTCATCACATAGTGCGCCAAAAGGGACAAATTGCGGTTGAAAGTACGGCAGGAGATAATCTGCGCCTCGATACGGCTGCGACGATCGGCCGGATCCCGCAACTGCCCGTCCTCCAACCAACGTCCTTGCTGATCTAACGCATTAACGACGGCCCAAACGCGTTCTGGATCGACAGGATCTAGACGTTGGCGTTGGCTTAGGACCGCCTCGCGACCCTCTTCGAGGAGTTGCCGGTACAAACGCTCAATACGCGCGCTGCGGTCGCCCACCTTAAAGGCGTAGTGGGTTGGCATATCGCCGTCGTCGTAGGTGAGAATATAATCGCGCGTAAAATACAGCGGCTTATTGGTCTGTAATTCGTAAAAACGGGCCATACGACCATCGGGCAGGCGCGATGTTCGCACCCATTCCAGCGCCCGGGGGAGAGGTTCGAGAAAGCGCTGCTCGCCGTAGGCCAGGTAGAGATCCAGCAATATCTGCATAACACCGAAACTCTCACCGCCGGTGACAGAGGGGGGTTCAAAGCGGCGCGCCCAGGCCGGTTCCATCGCCAGATTATACTGCTGCGCCCAAACCGGTTGGGGCTGGGGCATCTGCGCCAGGATAATGAAATCGCCGCCGCGCCTGGCCGCCGCGCCGTAGCGCTCGTCGCCGTATATCTGGTGCGCCTCGACCATAGTCTCAATGATATCGGCAATGGCGTTGTCGTTGAAGGTATAGTAATTGAGGTAGCGCTGGTCGGGATATTGCCGCGCCCAGCTGGCCGGGTAGCGCGCCTTTTGCACCGGGAATTTATCGGCTTCGGGAAATTGGCTGTAGCGCTGCGGCCAGGCGCCGTTGGGGTATTGCGCCTTGAGCAGGGCCGCCAGGGCGTATTGGGCGGCGGCGTGGATATCGGCCTGGCCAAAGTCGAGGCTTTTATCGACCCGCATAAGCAGGCGCAACGCGCTCTGGGTATTGTCGTCGTCCAAGGTCGTGCGGTTGCGGCGCTGGCCCGTTTCCACGTCGCCGGCTTCCACGTCGCGCCGGTAATGCCACTTTTTGCTCTCCTGCGGATCGAAGTCGATGCGATAATCCCAACCGCCCGAAGCCAATTGCCCCCAGACCAGCGCCCGCGCCGCCGCCACCGCGCCGTTTAGGAACAGCGTATCGCCCCTGGCTTCATAGGCCTCCAGCAGGGCCATACCCACCGACGGCGTCCCCGGCGGCTGCACCCAGATAGTGGTCGCCGAGGCGGTTCTCTCCCCTTCGCGCAGACTAAAATCGCTTTTGTACTGCCACAAATAGCCGCCGTTGGTGGCCACCTGAGTGCGAAAATAGCGGACCGCTTTGTCCATGGCCTCCAAGGCCGCCGGGCGCAGATCAGCCTCAGCGTGCAGCGGTGCGCTCAGTAGCAAGAGAATCAGTAAAGGGATAATTACGCGCATAGCTCTCCTTTGCATATTGTCATACCGCTATCGATAGCCTATTATTGCGCCGTTTCCTTCCCCGCCAAGCGGAAAGCAGATTGCCATGCCCACCAACGCCAATTACGACGAAGCCCTGGTGCCGACCTACAAATTACCCGACCCGCTGCTCACTGCGGCCGGCTGCGCTGTGGGCGAGGCTACAGACTGGCCCAGAAGGCGCGAGGAAATCCTCCAGCTGTTCAAAAGCCACGTCTACGGCGATATGCCCGGTCCCGCCCCCGCCATGCGCCACCAGGTCAGTGAGGAAGGCGAAGCCCTCAACGGCAGCGCCCGGCGCCGCCAAATTCGCCTTGAATTTGCCCCCGGCGGCCCGCATATGGATATCCTGCTCTACTTGCCAGCCGCCGCATCCGCACCGGTGCCCATTTTCTGGGGCCTCAATTTCTCCGGCAACCACAGCGTCCAGCCCGACCCGGCCATCCATCTTTCACAACAGTGGATGCGCCCCGCCCCCGATAAAGGCATAGTCGATCACCGCGCCACTCCAGCGGCCCGCGGTACTCTGGCCCACCGCTGGCCGCTGGCAGACATCCTGGCAGCCGGCTACGGCCTGGCCACCGCCTATTGCGGCGATCTCGACCCCGACTACGACGACGGTTACCAAAACGGCGTCCACCCACTTTTTTACCGCCCCAGCCAACAGCGCCCCGAAGCCGACCAATGGGGCACCTTGGGCGCCTGGGCCTGGGGCCTGAGTCGAGGGTTGGACTATTTCGCCGCCGATGCCGATATCGACGCCGACCGGGTCGCGGTACTAGGCCTGTCGCGACTGGGCAAAACCGCCCTGTGGGCCGGGGCCTGCGACCCCCGCTTCGCTCTGGTCATCTCCAACGAATCCGGCTGTGGCGGAGCCGCCCTTTCTAGACGGTGCTACGGCGAGACCGTGGCCCATATCAACGACCGCTTCCCGCACTGGTTTTGCGACAACTTTCGCCGCTACAACCACCGCGAAGACGACTTGCCGGTGGACCAGCATATGCTGCTGGCCCTGATCGCACCGCGCCCGCTCTACGTGGCCAGCGCCGTCGACGACCGCTGGTCCGACCCCCGCGGCGAATTTCTTGCCGCCCTGGCCGCCGACCCGGTATATCACCTGCTGGGCCACACCGGACTCCCCACCGACCAGATGCCGGCGGCAGACCAACCCATAATGGGCCGCATCGGCTACCATATCCGCAGCGGCGGCCACGATCTGCTGGCCTACGACTGGCAGCAGTATCTGGCTTTCGCCGACCTTCATCTGTAGGAGAAAACAACAAATCTTCCAGGCAGTGTCTAAACCGGGATCTCAAATCCTCTGTCGGCCTGCTACGATACACCGCTGGCGATGGAATTGGCCCTCTAGCAAAACGGATTATCTCTATGACCAACCGTTTGGCCTTCGCCTTTGCCGTCAGCGGCGCTGTTCTGGTGCTACTGCTGACCGTCCTGGGTGGCGCAGTCTTTCCCGGCTACAGCCATACCGCACACTTCATCAGCGAATTGGGCGCCCGCAATGCCCCGCACGAAATGCTGGTCCGCTTTGGCGGTTTTCTACCGGCCGGCCTCTGCATCTGCGTATTCGCTCTGACGGCTCTGCTCATTTTACCCAGGGGCAAAAATACCATCCTGGGTCTGCTCGGACTTGTCGTCTATGCGCTGGGCTATATCGTCGCCGCTTTGGCTCCCTGCGATCCAGGTTGCCGTCCCGCCGAGCCCAGTCTTTCCCAGCTCATTCACAACGTCTTTGGCCTGGCCGGATATATCGCCGCCCCCTTCTCCTTAATTACCTTGGGCCTGAGCGCCCGCACCTGGCCCGGCGGACACTATCTAGCCCCTGTGGGCTTTGCCGCCGCCACTCTGGCTCTGGTCGGCCTTTTCACCCTGTCGCCGGAATCCCCGTACGTCGGACTCAGTCAAAGAGCCATCGAAGTCGCAGTCTTGTTGTGGGTCTGCACCTGTGCGTGGTATCTGCGGCGCACAGGTGCGTAACAGCCCAGCAAAGATTGCCGCCTCCTGCCCGGACAATCACTACTTGTCCCAAGTCGCCCCATCATAGCGGCAAATAAGCGCCTGCTTTCTTCCAGCTACCCGCGTCAAGACCACCACTCCGCGCCGTTTTCCTCGCCCTTTGATACGCTGGTGCAACACGCGTAAATCGATCCCTACTCCCCGTGCTTTAAAGTCGATCTGGCCCATATTCAAAGCCACCAGTCGGCGGCTTATCTCGCCGTAATCGAACGGGGCCAGCTGGCAAATCTCGTAGCGTTTGAATACCGGCTCGTCCAACCTCTTGGCACCCGTCAAATACCCCAAGTCCCGGTCGAGCAACTGCAACCCGTGGGCCGTGGCCAGGACATCGACTAAATGCGCCTTGGTAAAGGCCGGGTCGGGCTCATAAAGGTATTGCAGCGGTGCCCCCACCTTGGGCCGGGGGCCCGGCCGCTGCACCAGGGTGACGCGCTCGGGCAATTTGGTCGCCATAACCGCCCGAGTGTCGGGGGCCAGCTTACAGCGACCAAACCACAGCACCATATCGCGCACCGTGCCCTTGTGTGAAATGACCTCGATATCGCAATCGTAACTGATGTCCGACAACTCCGTCAAAGGGCTAATCTTAACACCCATATCGGGGCAAAATTGGCGCAATTCCTCGATCAGCTCCAGCGGCGGCTCGTATTCCTCCCCGCTGACCACCCGGCGCCCACTGGCCCGGCGCGAAGGATCGAAGAACACGCAGCTAATATCGGCCCGGTAGCCCTGGGCCTGGTCGGTCTGCAACCACTGGCGGATATCGGCGCCGACAATCTCGACATTATCCGCCACGCCGTAGACATCGAGATTGTGCCGCAGCAATTCCACCGTCCCGGGATCCTTCTCCACCGCCACCACCCCCCAGCGCAGGGCCAGGGCAATGGTATCACCGCCAATGCCCGCCCCCACATCCAGCACCCGATTGATGGCCCCCAGTTGCTGGCGCATCTTCCACGTCCTATATTCTGCCACGGCTTTTGACGAAGCCTGCGCCAACCCCTCCCGAGTAAAACGCATATCCTTGGCGCGGGGAAATTTCTCCCGGCCCCTGGTGCGAAAATGGGCCTCGTCGAGCAAGGCTTTGGCCTCGTCCCCATCCAGTCCCTCGCGGTTGATCAGGGCACGTCTCTTGGAGACGTCCCTGATGGTCTCCAGGCGTTTGAGCAAACGCTCCCGTGATTCTGCTTTTAAGGCCATACTCCCATCCTCCGACCCCAGACCAAAACGGTGGGGTTCGTCAAAGGCAATCCGATCCACAAAGAGTAGAATCGACCCTGGGCAAAAGCCTGTCAATCGGGTTGAAAGGAATCGCCGTGTCCAAGCAAATTCTGCCGCAGCTGATGGCGGTCATCCAGGCTCGCAAAGCCAGGCCCGCGGAAAAATCCTATACCGCAACCTTGTTGCACGGCGGCGTCGACAAAATAGGCGGCAAGATCCTCGAAGAAGCCGCCGAGGTCGTCGAAGCCGCCGCCGAAACGGGCCCACAGGGGCGGCACCATCTAATCATGGAAACGGCCGATCTACTCTATCATTTGCTGGTCATGCTGGGCCACCGGGAGATAGATCTGGCCGAAGTCGAAGACGAATTGGCGCGCCGCTTCGGCGTTTCGGGCCTGGATGAAAAAGCCGCCCGCAGCACACCAGAAGACCATCGGGCCGAGGGTTAGCCCGATGAAATTCAGCACGCAAAAACTGCCCGCCACCGTCGATTTGACGGCCCCCGATGGTTCCGATGTGCGCATCCTGCTGGCCCTGCAAGGCGGCGGCATGGCCCATTTTGAACTGCCCCCCGGACACACCTCCACCGCTATAGCCCATCGCACCGTCGAGGAAATCTGGTTTTTCCTGGGCGGCAGCGGCCAAATGTGGCGGCGCCAGGAAAACCACGAGGGAATCGTCGATTTAGAGGCTGGCATCTGCCTGACCATTCCTCTGGGCACCCACTTTCAATTTCGCGCCTTAGGAGACCAACCCCTCGCCGCCGTCGCCATCACTATGCCCCCCTGGCCCGACGACGACGAAGCCTACCCAGTCGCCGGCAAGTGGCCGCCTACCCGCTAGGGACATTCTATATTCAGGAGGCGCTCACAAACGCGGTCGCCTGGAACTTTAAGAGATATTAGTTCCCTGCCCCAACCCCAACCCGGACAACACCCCATGGCAAACGAACCAGACTCCGAGCAACAGATCAAGGCTGAGTTCACCCACCGCCGCTCCCGCCAGCTGATCCTGGCCGTGCCGCTAATCGTCCTTTTTTTCTTCTCCGAATTGAGCCCCGACAAAGGTACTACATTGGGTCTTTCCGGCTTTTCCTGGTCGCTTATTTTTCTCGCCGCCGTTATCGCCGGCCTGATTTTCACCTATTCCAACTGGCGCTGCCCGGCCTGCAATAAACACCTGGGTACCGCTATTAATCCCTCCACCTGTCGCAAATGCGACGCCGAATTGCGCTGAGCCTTGGCCCTTGGTAAAAACGGCTGGACCCGGGCCAGTATTGAAGACGCTTTGGCCCGCAACGACCCGGACGAAATGCTCCGCATTCCCATTCTCGTCGGCCTAGATCCGCCCGACTGTAGCTGGGCTCAATCCCTTTGCCGAGACCTGGCGCACCACTCCGACCCACGGGTACGCGGCAATGCCCTGCTGGGATTTGGCCATCTGGCTCGCACCTGTTGCCAACTCGACCGGCCAACAGTATATCCCTTGCTGGCGGCCGGCCTAACGGACAAGCTTGCCGCAATCCGCCGCCAAGCCACAGCAGCAGCCATGGATATCGAACAGTACCTGGGCTGGACATTTGCGCCGCCATCGCCCCATTGCTAAACTACGACGCAGCCAACGCCCACCCCGGCCAGACAAAGGAGCATCCCGTGATTAGAGGCTACTGTTATGCCGTCCAATAACCATCCGGGGCCAGAAGATCTGGCACAAAATAGCTATGCTGTAATCCGCGGACTTTTCGACCGTGAAACTACCCAGCGCCTGCAACACATATGCGAACGGGTCCTACAACAGTGGCGCCGCGCCCCCTTGAGCGACAATCCGCCGGTGGGGCCCCAGGCCAATTATATGCGCCACCTCAACAACCCCGACTACCACCGCGACCACCCCGACGATCTGGCCTTCCTGCTCAATGCCGTGGGAACGCCGCAGATTACCCAATCGATACAGCAAGCCCTGCAAGAAGAGTTCCTCTTTCAACTCATCAGCCTCTACTTCAATCCCACCGGCCCCAGCCAGGACGGTTTCTGGCACAAGGACAAAATTGGCGCCGAAGCCGATGCCGCCAAAATACCCGCCACCGGCGCCGGCCTGCAACTGCAGATTGCCCTGGTGCCCAGCGACGATCTCGAATTGGTGCCGGGCTCGCACCGGCGCGATTATACCCCCGCCGAACGCGCCATTTGCCTCGACGACGAAGGACGCAACAACCGCTGCAACGATATGCCCGGGGCCGTCCGCCTTTCCCTGGAGGCCGGCGACGCCGCCCTATTCACCCAATTGTGCATTCACCGGGGCCGCTACCACGCCGATAAGACGCGTCGCACGCTGATGCTCTCGGTCAAGAAAATAGCGGCCGCCGAATTGACTTTGCGCCAGCGCGGCCTCGACCAGTACAGCGACCAGCCGTGGTTCCTATTGCCCGACTATCTGCACAATATCGAACCGCAGGCGCGGGCGTTTTTCGCCGAATTTGTCGATTTCTACGGACCGCACTGGCGGGCCCGGCTGGCCGAGACCCTGAAATATTCGCGGCTGATCCAACAACTAACCGAAGCCGGCGAGGCCAATCCGTTTTTCACGGAATAAGCCCTTGGAATCTTTGGCCAAGACCTGGCCGTCTATTTTCAACCGCATTTAGCCGAGATACCAAGCATGGACAATTCGCCCGCCGCTAAGCCGTCCCCGGCCCTCAAAATCCACACCATCCACCTCGACACGCCCCGGTTGCACCTGCGCCCCATGGACACCGGCGATTGGGCCACCCTGCTGCGCTGGAACCAGGACCCCGAAGTCGTCTACTTTGCCGACGGCTCTGACACCCAGACCTACAATCTGGAACAAATCAAGCGCATCTACGGCGGCGTCTCCCAGACCGCCTTCTGCTTTATCGCCGAATTCGACGGCCAGCCCCTGGCCGAAGCCTGGCTACAGCAAATGAATCTGCCCCGCATCCTGGCAACCCATGCCGGTCTCGACTGCCGCCGCATCGATCTGGCCATTGGCGAAAAACAGCATTGGAATAAGGGCTTGGGCCCCGAAATAATTCGCGCCCTGGTCGATTTCGGTTTCAACGTCCAAAAGGCCGATCGTATCTTCGGCTGCGAGATCGCCGACTACAACCCTCGCAGCCGCGCCGCCTTCGCCAAAGTAGGCTTTCGCCAAGTGGCCAAAATTGTCCAACCGGCCGCTGCTAAAGCGCATTTCGCCTACGATATGTGCATCGCCAGGCAAGAGTGGCAAACGCCCCTTTCCCAAGAATCGGCCCATTGAGTCGCCTGGCAGTGGCATCCGCCTGTCCGCAGGGAATACTACCGACGACCATGTCGAACTAACCCCATCCCAATTGCCCAATTTGCACCGCCAACAGGATACCCACCTATGCGCCTTGTCGTACTCTCCTACAGCCACCACGGCCGCAGCATCGGCCAAACCGCCCGCGCCCTGGGCCACCAAATAGTCGGCGTCATGGACGGGGAAGAAACCCCGCGCCGGCAACTGCAAGAACACTTCCAATGCCCCGGCTTCGCCACCGCCGGCCAATGCCTCGACGGGACCCAGCCCGACGCCGCCTTGATCGCCGGCAAGCATACCGAAATGCCCGCCCACGTCCAGGCCTGCGTCGAGCGGCGTATTCCCTACCTGCTCGACAAACCCTTTGCCGATTGCGCCGCCCGCCTCCGGCCCGCCGCCGAAGAATCGGCCCGGCACGGCGTATTCTCGGCCCTTACTCTGCCCAACCGCGCCAGCCGCATCGTCGCCACCGTTGAGGGCCTGCTGGCCGACGGCACCCTGGGCCAATTGGTGCAGTACAGCAGCCGCCTCAACAACGGACCGCCCTCCCGCTACGATACCACCCCTTCGGCCTGGCACAACGATCCGGCCGTCTCCGGCGGCGGCAGTTGGGGCGTGGAAGCGGCGCACGGCATCGATACCTTCCTGCAATTGGCCGGCAAACACAAAGTGCATGTAGCCGGCGCCGTCATGAGCAACACCACCCACGCCCGCACCGTGGAGGATATTGGCCTGGGCCTGCTGCGCACCGAGAGCGGTATTACCGGCCTGATTGAAAGCGGCTACGCCTACCCTTCGGGGGCCCGCGGCGGCGACCACTTTTTCCGCTTTATCGGCACCGGCGCCATGGTCTTCCAACAATACGGCCAAGCCGGCGAGCCACTGATAGAAGTCCACACCACCGAAGGCGTGCAATTCAGCGAAGACCTATCGCACGGCGAGCGCATGAGAGCCATTATTGACCAGGCCCTAACGGCCCTGGCAACCGGGCAATCCTTTACCCCCGATATCGGCCAGGCCGTGCGCATCCTCGAAGTCCAGGACGCAGTATACGCGCACGCACGCCGCAATCCCCTTACCAACGGCCCGCATCCCATGGGGTCGCCGCCGCCCCGCCCCTAAGGCGTTTCCAGAAAAATAAGCACTCCGCATCAAGTCGGCGTGGGTTCCATGTGGACAAACCACTTGGGTAAGGCCGGACACCGGACCCATCGCCGTTCCAACGCCGCCATAGCTTTGTGGGTTAAACGTTGGCCGGTCTGATAGGTTTTCTCGACCCACTGGACGATCGGATGCTGGCCGTTCCAGGTCATGGTTTGCGCCCAGTTGAGGACCGTATCGATTCGATCCAGCAGTTGCCCATTCCAGTGCTGTTCCAGGATTCCCCAGACCCGTTCGATCGGATTGTATTTACTGTGATAGGGCGGGTAATAGGCCAACTTAATCGTCATCTCAAAGGCATCCACCAAGTCGATGAGCCGCTTCATGAATTGGGTGCGCCGACTGTGATTCTCCGGTCCATTGTCCAGGTTGATCAGTAAGGTTTCGACCTGGGGGAAGCGCGCCCGATTTTTCCGCCAGAAGTCCTCCAGGCAATCCACGATGAAGTCACTGGTCACCCGAGAGGGGGTGAAATACAGACTCAGCTCATCCTTATCAGGCAGGAAGATCCCAAAGGGCGTTAGCTTCTCCTCTGGGTGAAAATCGTGATCGGCGGCCGCCACCTCGAAGCGTGCTTTTCCGCCTCTCGAAAAGGGGCCAATCAACACGGTGGCTTTGGCATCCAATGACAGGCGTAATACCGTCTCATCCTGGGCCGCTTCGGCATGGATCTGGGCTAACTGATCGAAGATGGCATCGGTTTGGGGGATCTTTTTTTCGGCTGGCTCTTGCGCACCTTGCGTAAGTGGTAGCCCAAGTGATTGAGTTTCACCCGGATCGTTTCTTCCGTCGGCAAGCTCTCCTCCCGGTAGCCTTTCTGCTCGATAAGTTGCTGGCGGACCTGGGCCGCACTCAAGCGCGTATACAGCCGGGTGGTCTCAAAGGTCGGATCGGTTTGGCTTTGCCCCCCCGCAATCGCTTGAATATCTTCCAGCAGGTGGGGCAGATGGGCTTCGGCCGGTTTGCGTCCTCGGGCCCAATAGGCGTCCACGCACCGAAGGCCGCTCTCCAATTCGTGCATCCCTTTGCGGATGGTCTGGCGATTCCAACCCAGCACCGCTTCGGCCCGACGCTGCCCTCCCGGACCCAGACTCTTGACCACCCGGGCCATAAACTGCCGACGGTCGCTGCCTTTGAGCACCTGTGCCGTTTCGATATAGGTAACTTTCTCGGCTTCACTCAGTCCCATGGGCGATTCTCCTGGTTGGGGGAACCCAAGATAACCCAACCGCCCCTATGGAACGACTTTTTTATTGGAAACGCCTAAGTTGGCTGCAAACCGGAGCTGATCTTCGGCTCGGCTCCAGTCGTCGTCTGAAAACCAGTCCATTTGCGAGGCCCCAAAGAGGGCGAGGAAATGTTGGGAAGGGCTTGACTGGGCGCCGATCTTTTGTGCTAGATCCCATGCTCTTTTCTTGGCCGTTGCGCCGATCGTTTGCCAGTCATCGACCATGAAGATATTGCCGCCCCCGAAACCGGGGGAAAGCCTTAGGGTAAGGCCGTCGAAGGGACCCGATTCGAAGAGTTGGACGGCGTCCAGGTATTGTTCCAATGTCGGCGAACTATGGCTGAATTCGATGAGTTTTTTTGCGGCAGTTGAATGAATTATTGGTTCCATTATCGCCTAACCGGTCTCTTGTTCGATGGGCTCGACGCGAATTTTTTGTGCGGTGGGATAAACCGGCGGTCCAAATTGATTGTAGATCGCCACGTCTGCGGCGTCCCGGCCGTAGCCGATTGACACGTAGCCGCCCTGCACCTGGGGCTGGGTCGCGTCAAAGGTATACCAACGGTCGGCCACGAAGGCCTCGAACCAGGCGTGTAGGTCCATGGGCGCCAATTTGTGGAGATAGCCCACTACCATGCGCGCCGGAATACTGAGACTGCGACACAGAGCCATGCCAAGGTGCGAAAGATCCCTGCAGACCCCCGTTTGTCTGGCATTGACCTCCGTCGCTGAGATGGGGACGTCGCTGCTGTCGGGGGTGTAGCGGATCGTCGTCCGCAACCAGTCCTCGATGGCGGCGACCTGATCGTACCCCAACTGCTGCCCGGCGGTGATCGATGTGGCCATCTGGCCAAATCGGTCCGACTCACAGTAGCGACTGGGCAACAGGTAATTGAGTACGGCATCGGGTAGATTCTGGATCTCGACGAAAGGAGCCCCTGGAGCCCGGTCGACGCGGTCTGCGGTCAGCACTTCGGCGGCGGTATGCACTGCAAAGGCTCCGGGCGGGGCAATCAGGCGCTGACAGAGATTGCCGTAGATATCAGTGAATTCAAAGGCGGGTACGCTGGGGGTGAGCTGATATTCCTCGCGGGCTATCCATTGCTGGGCGCCGCTGCGTGGCCGCAGCATTAGCACAAAAGGTGTCGGCACGCTAATCTCAAAGGCCAAGTCACAGCTGGTGCGTAACCACATGCGGCAATTCCTCTGGGTTTTTTAGTGTCTAAAATTGAACTGACCAGTCAGACCAAAAAATGCCTGAAGGTTGGCGCTAGATTAGATAGCTCAATGGGAAGAACACTGGCAGGACTTGCAGTATTGTAAGGTGTCTACTCCGCTTTCTTGGCGATTCCCCAAAGAAATATATCCATAATCATCTCGACCATTTGCTTGGTGGTCATTTTTTTGTCGCCGGCAGAAAGGTTGCTGATCAAGATCGAGCGGACCATATCGCGGAGTATACGGGCCTCGGTTTTGGGGTTGCGCACGGTAAAAAGTTGTTGCTGGGCGCCGTTGTGTAAAACAGTTTCAATGGCTTCTAATTGCTTTATTCGCTCGGTTTCCCAGAGTTTGCGGTGCCTGCCTTGCCCGGTCTCGCTTTTGGTGTCCTCGATATACATTAACTTGAAGAAAATCAAATTCTTATTCTGAAAACTAATCAGTGCCTGGATCATTTCCCGGAGCTTTTTATCCGGGGCTATGCGCTTGTTGACCTTGAACAGTAGCTCCTGGTTAAGGCGGGAAATCCCGTCAAAAACGACGGCAAAATACAATTCCTCCTTATCGGCGAAATAGCTGTAGACCGTGCCTTTGGCAACGCCCGTTGTCTGGGCCACATCGTCCATTAGTACTTCGTCGAAGCGTTTGCAAGCGAAGAGACGGGCGGCCCCTTCAATAATTTTTTTTCTCCGTTCGGCTTTCCCCATAACCCCTTCTTTCACACTGGGATCGGTTGGCATACGCGTGCCCATAGAATGGTAGAAAAGGTATGAAAATGCAGTAAAAATAACAAATTCGCGTTCATAGAGGAAAATGGCTATAAAAGCCGAGATTGGGTCTAGTGGTTCAATTTTTATTAACGGATGGATAGAGTCGTTTTAATTTGATGCGTGCCTCGTCCGTAGTAAAACGCCAGTCGATGGTACAGGCGGCTTGATTACGTTGCTCTTGCCAGGCGGCGACTTCTTTCATTAGGCTGGCTTGATCGGGTAAGCGCCGATCCAGACATTGTCGTTGGAGCACACTCAATTCAATTTCGGCCATGTTGAGCCAACTGCCATGCACGGGGGTATAAACAAACGTCAATCGATCCAATAGGCGACGGGCTTGATGGGGCGCAAAGGCGTGATACAAGGCCGCCGGTTTATGCGTACTGAGATTATCCAACACGACCGTGATGTGTTCGGCGTGGGGGCAATGCGTATCGCTGAGCTCTTTCATACACTGGGCAAAGTCGATCATGGTGTGTTGATGGGTGACTTTCACATGCCGCCAGTTTTCCAAGGGGGCAAACAGCATAAACAGGTTACTGACCCCCGCCCGTTCATAGGTATAATCATACCGCCGGGGTTGCCCCGCCTCCAGCGGCAAAGGATGACACTGTTCCTTGAGATGTTGCTTGCCCGCTTCATCAAAGCAGATCACCGGATGCCCCGCCGAATAAGGCCGATGGTAGAGGGTGAGGACCTCTTCCATGGCGCAAACAAAGGCGGCGTTTTGCTCGGGCGGAATACACCATTGTTTTTTCAACCAGGGTTTGAGTTGGTTTTTTTTAGCAACCCACGCACACTACTTTTCGAGATCGAGGCGGCGTGTTCCAGCTGCACCATCTGGTCGGCTAATAACTGCAAGGTCCATCGGCTACGCCCTTCCGGGGCCGGTGCACAGGCCAGCGCACTGAGCTGGGCTTGGTGCCGGCCATCAAACTTCTGGTTGCCGGGCCGGACCCGGGGCTTGCGGTTGAGGGCCCCGGTCAGGCCCTGTTCGACAAAGGCTTTGCGCACCCGTTCGACGGTGGGCCGACTCACCTCTAACGCCGCGCTGATGTGAGCATCGGTCCAGCCGGCTTGATCGGCTTTGAGCAGAATCCGGGCGCGCGTCAGTTTTTGCGCCGACGACACACCGGTGGAGATGAGCTCGGATAAATAGGCCCGCTCCGCTTCGCTTAATAGGACGTGGTAGCGTTTGGATGGCATGGAAAAACTTCCTTGAATGAGAGAGAGAGGACAAGCATTCTCAAAGATCGGCGTTTTTAACGCATCCATCAAATAATAAAAATTAGACCACTAGATAGGAAAATTTGAAATGTATTCTTTATTTTGTTAAAATTAGACTGACTGGTCAGTTGGTTTTTGCCTTTTCGAGCCAGTCGTCTTGAACAAAATTAGACTGTTTATCCAAGCGTATTTTCCAACAGAATAGGTGAAGATTTCTATGGTTGGCGAAAAAATCGGCGTATTGCATCCTGGAGCCATGGGTATATCCCTGGCGGCCGCGGCGCAAAAAAACGGCTATCAAGTCTACTGGGTGCCGCAGGGGCGCAGCCCCCAAAGTCGGGAGCGGGCCGAACAGTACCATCTGCTCGCAGCCGGGAGCCTGGAGGAATTGTGCGCCACCTGCTCGACGATTATTTGCGTCTGCCCGCCCCACGCCGCCGAGGATGTGGCCTTGCAGGTAAAAGCCGTTGCCTATCAGGGGCTGTATATAGACGCCAATGCGATTGCCCCGCAACGGGCCCGGCGCATAGGTCAATTACTGGCAGAAGGCGGGGCAGATTTTGTCGATGGCGGTATTGTCGGGGGGCCGGCCTGGGGACCGGGCAAGACGTGGTTGCACTTGGCCGGGGCCAAAGCCGCCCAGGCAGCGGCCCAATTGCAGGCCGGAGCGCTGGTAACCAATGTCCTGGACGGGGATATCGGCCAGGCCTCGGCGCTCAAAATGTGTTTTGCCGCTTATACCAAAGGCACCACGGCCTTGTTGTGCGCCATTGTCGGGGCGGCCGAGAAATTGGATGTGCGGGAGGCGCTTTTCCAGCAGTGGTCCCAGGGAAATGCAATGGCCGATGAGCGCGCCGACCAGGTCCGCCAGGTCACCTCCAAAGCGTGGCGTTTTAGCGGCGAAATGGAAGAGATTGCCAGCACGTTCGAGGCGGTGGGGATGCCGGGCGGTTTTCATGCCGCGGCGGCGGAAATATACGGGCGTTTAGCTGGATTCAAGGATGCTGGGGCGACCCCGTCGTTGGAAAGCGTATTGGCGGCGTTGGCGGGCCAGGGGGATAAGAGCGTTGAATAGATATACAGCCGGGTGCAGAGAGGAAACGAGTTGTCAAGATGAATGGGCCCAATAAATCCGAAGTTGAGCTGATGGAGGCTTATTGGCGGGATATTCGGCACTTACAACCGCTGGCTCGGGAGACCGAAGCCGAATTGGTGCGCCGGGCTCGTCAGGGCGACGACGAGGCGCGCCACCAATTGGTGCAGGCCAACCTGCGCTTTGTGGTACATGTTGCCCGGGAATTTGCCGGTGGTTCGGTCTCTATGATCGAGCTGGTCGCCGAGGGCAATATGGGGCTGTTGGAGGCGGCCCGGCGTTTTGACGAGGAGCGCGGCCATAAATTTATCACCTATGCTATCTGGTGGATCCGCCAGGCCATGTATCGGGTCCTGACCGAGAAGCGTCTCGTTCGTCCGCCGGCCAATCAGAAGCAGGATTTGCGCGAAATCGAGCGGCGCAGGGATGGCTTGACCCAGCAGCTGGGGCGGGCCCCTGCCGTAGAGGAAATAGCCGCTGTCGCCCAACTGAGTCTAGACCGGGCTGTTCGGGCTCTGCAAGCGGGACAGAGCGATAAATCGTTTGACGCGCCCTTGCAAGCCGACGAGGACAATAGCTTGCTCAATTATGCCGTGGCCGATGGTCCGCTGCCCGAAGAGGCTTGCGAAAAACGCGAATTGGGTGAAGCCCTGGCTCATTGCCTGGAGCAATTGGACGACCGCGAAGCGCGGATTCTGCGCTGGTATTTCGGTTGGGGCGGCCAAGTGCCCATGACCCTGGAGCAAATCGGCACCGTCTTTGGCCTGACCCGCGAGCGGGTGCGCCAGATTCGCGACGGTGCGCTGGCCAAATTGCGCCAGGGGTACGGAGATATGCTGGGCGATTTCCGCGCCAATCTAATTGGGTAGGCAGTATCCTAGGCCCATTATTTGGCAGCTTGAATGCGCTGGCGGCCTGGTCCTTTAAATAAGACGATTTCTTAGCTATTCGCCGCAGTAGGCCATCGAGTCGTCTCCCTATAACCGGGCTGAATTTTGTAACCCTTGGACTTTGAGAGGTATTGTATTCGATGAAAGGCGATAAACCCCGCATTTTGATTCACTCGGGCTGGAACCGCTACAATTTTGGCGATGTGGCGCATACACCCGGCTTGCTGCGTTTGCTGGAAAAGCATATTCCCGAGGCCGAAATTCGCTTGTGGATGGCCACTTAGGCGTTTCCAGAAAAATAAGCACTCCGCATCAAGTCGGCGTGGGTTCCATGTGGACAAACCACTTGGGTAAGGCCGGACACCGGACCCATCGCCGTTCCAACGCCGCCATAGCTTTGTGGGTTAAACGTTGGCCGGTCTGATAGGTTTTCTCGACCCACTGGACGATCGGATGCTGGCCGTTCCAGGTCATGGTTTGCGCCCAGTTGAGGACCGTATCGATTCGATCCAGCAGTTGCCCATTCCAGTGCTGTTCCAGGATTCCCCAGACCCGTTCGATCGGATTGTATTTACTGTGATAGGGCGGGTAATAGGCCAACTTAATCGTCATCTCAAAGGCATCCACCAAGTCGATGAGCCGCTTCATGAATTGGGTGCGCCGACTGTGATTCTCCGGTCCATTGTCCAGGTTGATCAGTAAGGTTTCGACCTGGGGGAAGCGCGCCCGATTTTTCCGCCAGAAGTCCTCCAGGCAATCCACGATGAAGTCACTGGTCACCCGAGAGGGGGTGAAATACAGACTCAGCTCATCCTTATCAGGCAGGAAGATCCCAAAGGGCGTTAGCTTCTCCTCTGGGTGAAAATCGTGATCGGCGGCCGCCACCTCGAAGCGTGCTTTTCCGCCTCTCGAAAAGGGGCCAATCAACACGGTGGCTTTGGCATCCAATGACAGGCGTAATACCGTCTCATCCTGGGCCGCTTCGGCATGGATCTGGGCTAACTGATCGAAGATGGCATCGGTTTGGGGGATCTTTTTTTCGGCTGGCTCTTGCGCACCTTGCGTAAGTGGTAGCCCAAGTGATTGAGTTTCACCCGGATCGTTTCTTCCGTCGGCAAGCTCTCCTCCCGGTAGCCTTTCTGCTCGATAAGTTGCTGGCGGACCTGGGCCGCACTCAAGCGCGTATACAGCCGGGTGGTCTCAAAGGTCGGATCGGTTTGGCTTTGCCCCCCCGCAATCGCTTGAATATCTTCCAGCAGGTGGGGCAGATGGGCTTCGGCCGGTTTGCGTCCTCGGGCCCAATAGGCGTCCACGCACCGAAGGCCGCTCTCCAATTCGTGCATCCCTTTGCGGATGGTCTGGCGATTCCAACCCAGCACCGCTTCGGCCCGACGCTGCCCTCCCGGACCCAGACTCTTGACCACCCGGGCCATAAACTGCCGACGGTCGCTGCCTTTGAGCACCTGTGCCGTTTCGATATAGGTAACTTTCTCGGCTTCACTCAGTCCCATGGGCGATTCTCCTGGTTGGGGGAACCCAAGATAACCCAACCGCCCCTATGGAACGACTTTTTTATTGGAAACGCCTTACCCGGAATGGCTGCGCGGCTATATCGGCGCCCGCTTTCCCCAGGTTGAATGTATCCAGGGCCGACTCGGCGGGGCCCACGGACCGGCCGATGGCCCAATTGAGGCGGCGTACCAGTGGGCGGATCTTTTCGTCTATAATTCTGGGCCCATCCTAAATTACGGCCATGAACTGATCCCTGGCGTGGCGCCGAGGATGGAGGGCTGGCGGGGGTTTGCGTGGGGGCCTACCATGGACCCCATTGCCAAGCTTTTTTACGCCAAAGCGCAGGGGATACCTTGCGGGATTTTTGGCCAGAGTTTTATCCACTTTGCCCCGCCGGCCGATGTGGTGCTGCCCACCTTATTGTCGCAGATCGACTTTGTGTATACCCGCGAGACGGATTCGCTGGGTTATTTGCGGCAGCTGGGTGTCGAGGCGGCGGAAATGGATTTTGCCCCGGACGCGGCCTGGGGGTTTGATTTGCGCGACGACGAGGGGGTGTTGCCGTGGCTCGAAAAATACGGTCTGGAGGAGGGCCAATTCCTGGCCGCCACCACGCGCAATGCGCCGGCGGGGGTCAGTGCGGCGACCGATCGAGAGCGACAGATCGATTTTTTTAGACAGGTAATACCGGTCTGGGTCAAAGAGACGGGGTTGAAAGTCGTGCTGGTGCCCGAGACCGTGCAGAGTATCCAACTCAACCGGGCTTATATCTATGAGCCGTTGCCGACGGTGGTCAAAGAGCATGTGATACTGGATGACACCCTGTGGACGCCGGCCGAGGATTTCTGGACGCCGGACCAGGCGCTTGCGGTATTGAGCCGGGCCCGGGCCTATTTAAACGTAGACCATCACGGTACGCTGCTGGCATTGGCGGCGGGGGTGCCGTGCGTCCACCCTCGGCAAAGACAGGCCGGGCGCAAATCCTGGGTCTTTAGGGACATCGGCTTGGAGGACTGGCTTTTCGAGGTGGGCGGCGACAGTGCCGCGTCTGTAAGTGCGGCGCTGCGGGCCATCCACCGGGACCACCAGGCGGCCCAGGAAAAAGCGCAGCGGGCCACGGCGACAGTGGGCGCGATTCACTCCCAGCGTCTAGAGTATATACGTCAGTTGCTCGGCTTGTAGCCGCGGCCGCGTTTTTACAGCGAATCCTTGTAGCGTTCGACGACCTGGGCGTCGAGATCTTCAACAAAGTCCCGGCCGCGGCCTATTTTGTCGCCTATTTCGCGGCCGAAGGATACCTTGAGTTCCTCGTCTGGCCAGGCCTCGGGTTGCCACAGACCGCTGCGGATAAAGGCCTTGCCGCAGTGGAAATACGCTTCGGTGACGGTGATTTTGAGCAGCAAAATAGCCGCACTGCCCCGGGCTTCGAGGCGGGCGCACAAGTCCGGGTCGGTCACCAGCTCGGCCCGCCCGCTTAGGCGCAGGGTTTCACTGCAGCGGGGGCGCATGAAAATCAGCCCGATCTTACCGGTGGCGAGTACGTTCTGGTAGGAGACCACCAGGCGGTTGCCCTTGCGCTCGGGCATGTACAGGGTATGCTCGTCGGCCTGGTGGACAAAGCCGGGGCGGTCTCCTTTGGGGCTGGCCGTGGGCATGCCTTGGGCGTCGACCGTGGCCAATACCAGAAAAGGCGATTGGGCGATGAAATCGGTGGCTTGCGGGTTGAGATAGGAATAGATCTTGTTGTGGGTCAGTTCCGAGGGCTCGCCGACAAGGGCGCGCAATTCTTCCAGGTTTTTTATCGCCTCCATAATTCCTCTCTTGGTGGTCTTCAAGGGCCCGCTTGGCGAGGCATTCGCCGTTGCGGTACAGGGCTATTCGGGTATCTCGGGGCGAATCCACATATGGCTGAACCAATGCCAGTATTGGCCGTCCAGGGATGGGGCCGTAACGGTGTATAGGGTGCGGCGGTTCCGCAGCGGTGAATCGGCCTTCAGGACCAAGGTGCCCGGATCGGCCGGGTCGGGTTTGAATCCGGCCTGGGGCGTCCCTTGGACGAAGAATTGCAGACCGCGCAAATTCAGCCCATTGCCCAGTGTCAAGCGCAATTCGGGCGGGTTGGTCGGGCCTAGTACCGGGGAGCGCGGTTTTTGCCCGATAAGCGGCAGGGGTTTCATCCCGATTTTCTGGCTGAATCCATCGAGGGTGGCGTATGGCCCGCCCATGGGAAAGCGGGGCAGGGCGAACATATCGCTGCCGCGGTGCACAGCACCTGAGTTTTGCGCGGTGGCCGCTGTGAAACCGGCTCCCTGCAGCGCCTTCTGCATGGCCAGATCGTATTCGCCGTATGGATAGGAAAACAGGCGGGATGACTCACCCAAGTGGCGCGCAATAGCGGCTTGGGCCTGTTCGAGATCGGCGTGGAAACGAGCAAGCCGGCGGTCTGAGTCCAGGTTGAGAAAATGGGTATGCGAGGCCGAATGGTTGCCCATTTCGACGCCTTCGGCGACCAGACTGATCAAGGCCGGCCAATCGAGAAAACCCGGTTTACCGACCTGGTCTGTATTGATGAAGAGGGTTGCCGGATAGTCGTGCTGGCGCAGTAGCGGCATGGCCCCCGTGAGGAAGGACTGGTAGCCGTCGTCTACGGTCAGCACCGCCGTTTTGTCGGGCAAGCCCGCAGGGGTGTGCAGGCCTTCCAGGGCTTGTCCCAGGCTCAAAACGGTGAAGCCGTGTTGTTTGAGAAAGGCCAACTGGGCGGCGAATACATCGATGGAGATATTGGTGGAAGGATAGCGTTGCTCGCCAAAACGGTGGTATGCAAAGATGGTGAAGGTACTCTGGCCGTTGGCATATGGGCCGATGGGGGCGTCCTTAGCCAAGTCGTCGGCTACAGCATGGCTCCCCATCAAAAGCAACAGGGCCACCCCGCAGCCGATAGGAAGACTGGGCATTTGCATCCTGAACAAACCGTCCAGTATCCACTTTGTCACGACATAGTCTCCAGGTTTATCAAGGTTGTGCAAGCCTGCAAAAGAGGCGGTGAAAGAAGGCCGAGGGGTCGATAGATCGCGTCCCGGTGGGGAAGGACGTAATTTAACGACCAGGTGCAAAATTAAAAATATAGAAATAAGCCCCTGCCAGGGGAATTGCCGGCCAGTAAATAGGGCGCGCCACAGCAGGCAAATCGGCCTCGGGCGGGCAACTTCATAGGACCGATATATGAACCAGCGCGAACGCCGCTACGAATGGCTCTACGGCGATGAATTATTCGATCTGATCGAGCAGCGCCCACTGGCTTGGCTGCCGCTGGGTATACTCGAAAAGCACGGGGGGCATTTGCCGTGGGGGCTGGACGGGCTCAAAGCCCACGCCGTTTGCCTGCACCTGGCCGGGGAATTGGGCGGCGTGGTGCTGCCGGCCAGCCATTTGGCCGGTATCCACGGGGATTGCCGCCAGGACGACGAGAGCCGCTTTCGTCAGCGTCATGCGGCGGTCGGCGATTTGCTCTACAGCGAGGCGGGTTTCCGCCGTTTCTTGGCCGAGACCTTCGACGGGCTGGCCAATCTCGGTTTCCAGGTTATCGTCGCCTACAGCGGCCACTATCCCACGGTGCAGACGCAGATTTTGCAGGAAGCCGCCGCGGCGTTTACCCGCCTGGGAGGGGCCCGGGTGATTCCCTTCTGGGAGATACTGGCCTGCGGGGAAGGGGACCACGGCGGCAAGTGGGAAACGTCGATCTATCTGGCCCTCAATCCCGGTGCGGTGCGGTTGCAGGCCATCCGCGACGAGGAGAGCGGTCGGGTTGGCTACTATCGCGGCGAGGATGTAGCCGGCCCGACCTCGGAAGAGTTTGGCCGGGCGGCCCTGGTGCAGGTGCAGGAGTACCTGACCCGGGCGGTGGAGGAGGCCTTGACGCAAGGAAGCGGATAGAGCCGTCTCCCTCAAGCCTGGGGCTGTGGCCAGAAAAAGATAGAGTTGAGGCCGGGCAGTCGTTTGGTTTTTTTGTAGCATGGCCAAACAATCTGATAATAGACCCGACCAAGAGGGTCAAAATACGGCTTCGGCTTCGCCGCGTTTTCCCCGGCCCGGCAAACGTCCGTGGCGGCGGCCCTGGCGTACAGAGCCCATGCGCAGTGAAAAAGACGTGCGCCTGGTGCTGATTCTCCTGGTCGTGTGTTGGATCGTCGCTTTCGGCGCTCTCATCGGCGGGGTTCTGCTGGCCCGGTGATGGGCGTTGAAAGGGCCAAACCCATTCTGGGAATAATCGCCGATGAAACATCATGTATTAGAAGCGCATTTCGACGACGAGACGGCGCACCGGCTGGATGGCCTGCGGCAAAGTCTGTACGAACAGGGCTTGATGGGGCGGGCGCCCTATGGCCAGCCCCATATCTCGTTGGCGTCCTTTGCCGCTGGCGATCTGCCTGGGTGGCAGGGACGGCTCGACGAACTGGCGGAGCGGCCGGCTATTGCAGTCACTCTCTCGTATCTCGGCCTATTCCCGGGGCGGAATGCGGTTCTTTACCTGGGTGTTACGCCCACGGCTGAACTGGGGGATTTGCATGCGGCTGCGCACCGGGTGGTCGCCGCTAATGCAGTGGATTTGCTGGAACTATACGGGCCCGACCGGATTGTTTTTCACGCAACCTTGGGGTCGGTGGGGGACCGAGGTTTGGGCCGGGCCGTCGAGAGCCTGAATACCCTCGAGTTGCCGCTGTCCGGCCGCTTGCAGCGGTTGGCGTTGGTGGAGTATTCGCCGGCCCGTTTGTTGGTCGAGAGTAGTTTGGAGGGGAGTCGCCTATAATCAGATTAAACAAGGGCTGTCAGGTTTTAGGTATGGGCACGACGCCGAAAAGGACGACTCCATTAATGACCAAGTGGGCTATCGTGCCTGGGATGACGCTGCGGGTGCGTTCGTAGAGGAGGACGAAAAGGGTGCCGGTGGCAGTGAACCAAATCAACCTGATTACAAACATAGATCCGTCGAATTGTAAAAGAGTATATGTATGCATAAGCAAAAAAATAAAAATACTGATAGAACAACACACCAATGGTCCCAAACGGCTACGCAAATATGTATGGACTAAACCTCTGACAGTTATTTCTTCAGTCAAAGCTGCTACAAAAGTAAAAATAACGGCTAAGCTTCCGAACTCTATTTTAAATAGGGCCAGACCAATTGCTTTGTAGGTCGTTGCATCAGAAAAAATGTTTAATACGAATTTAAGAATTTGAGACAGTCCAAAAGCAAGCAGAATACCGAATAGAATATTTCGAATAGGGCCGCTTTTATTTAGACCCATCTCTTGGACAAATAGCAAGCCTGACTTTCTCCATAAAAAGAAAATTGTAAATAAAAAGAGGCTGGTATTCCAAGTTAGAATATCTAAACCATCTGGTAGGTGGATATCTAACCTTTTAGCAAATAAAAATAAAAAATAAGAAAAGATAGTATTTAGAATAAAAGCAATAAACCAGATCTTAATTACCGTTTTTGCATTCCAAGAGCACTGCCAGCGTACGCTGTCTAAATTTGTCATTTTTCAGAATTTCAAATAAAAAAGTGGGACACCGCGTCATCGAAAAAAACGAATGGACTAAATTAAAATGAAAATCTAACCATCATCATCGTCTTCGAATTGATCTGCTACCCAATTCACTCCAGATTCTATTGCGGTACCGGCAGCAGTCCCTGCAAGCGAATCTATTACGTATTTGCTAAAAGTTGCGCCACTCCTCATGGCAGCTGTTAAACCATATAGGTCGCCCACCTGCAACGCCGCGCTCTCAACGGCCCCCGACCTATAAGCTACAGAATCGACCGGGGCTGCAGTAGTATCGGGGGGAGTGGGAACTAAATGGTAATCTGGATCGCACGAGGGGTCATAGCGAAGACCCATACCTGCGGCCATAAATGCACCTATGGGATCTTCACAGGTGTACGCTTCGATCATATTTTTCCCCTGACGAACAGGGGGTTTGGCCAATTGTACTGCAAGCATTGGATTTGCTCCTTTAGTGATAGATTGCAGACGCGGTAGCCCGGAGCCAAAGAGCTAAAAATATGCCAGGCCGTAAGAGGAGCTGATTTTGAGCAGCCAAAAAAAGAAAGCTGCCCAGGGCAAGGGGTAACTAAAAGCGAAGTCCTACATAGAACGAGGGGCTTTGAATGGTGCTGTCTACTGGATCCTTTAGGCAGCGGGTTGTAACCCAACCGATACACCGAATCAATGCACTACTTTACAGGTATTGACTGCGGAAGGGGTAAAGGTAGCCCCAGAATAGGGCCGAGGTCAGCATTATTCCCATGTAGAACAGCAGCAAGCGGCGCCCGAAGACGGCACCCAGCATGGTCAGGGTGGAAAATTTAGTCGCCGGTCCGGCGATGAAAAAAGCCAGTGCCGCGCCCGAACCCATGCCAATTTGCATCATCGTATCGACTACAGGTAGGCTGCCCCCGCCGCAGGCGTAGAGCGGGATGCCCAGGGCGACCGCCATAGGTACCGCCCAAAGTGAACCCGGACCCAATAGCGTGAGGACCATATCCTCGCTGAGCAGGTTCTGGGCCAGGGCGGCAATGGCGATGCCCAGGGCGAAGAAGCGGCCGATAAAGGAGAGGTCGCCGAGAAAGCGGCGACCGGCCATTTTCAGGCCGACCGGGCCGGTGCGGGTGCCCTCTACCGTGGCGGCATAGAGTGGGCGGGGGACTCGTTCGAGAGCGGGGGCGTCAAAACGGAGGAGGCCGCGGCGGAGACCCAGATGGGTGGCGTAGGCGGCGACCAGTCCGACGCTGCAGGCGGTAAGGACCCGGGCCAGGGCCATCTCCGGGCCGATGATGCCGGTGGTATAGATGAAGAGGGCGGGGTTCATTAGCGGCGAGGTAACCATAAAGGCCACTAACGGTACCGCCGGTACCCCCAGGGCGATGAGGCTGCCGACGATGGGGATGGCGGCGAAGGTGCACAGCGGCGACAGCAGACCCAGCAGGATGGCGACCAGGACCGAGGCGCGGGTATGGCGTTGCAAGCGCTGGCGGATCCAGGCTTTGGGCAGATAGAGCCAAACTAGGGTACTGATAAAAGCGCCGAACAGGACAAAATACCACAGCTGGGTGAACAGGTCCCAGAAACTGGCCAGGATAAATCCGGTATAGGTCCCCTGGAGATGGGTCTCAAACCAGTGCAATAGTTGCCAGATGCGGTGTG
>WLWD01002223.1_pt1 | contig 114388 bp, 71 predicted proteins | sample 6712731 | NCBI WGS metagenome assembly WLWD01 (sample SAMN12718690, study PRJNA576275) | sponge metagenome | isolation source: marine sponge | host: Mycale hentscheli | place: New Zealand: South Island, Marlborough, Capsize Point | collected 2014-11-01 | reverse complement strand
GAGACTTGGTATACGATAGCAATCAGCAGAGATGAGTAATTGGATAGTATCAGTTTGTATATCGGGAACATTGCCTGTATAAATGTACGTCAACATTTGTGACATTACACTATGTGTTATGTCATCAACCTGAAGCACATTGGACTTAGAATTCTCAAACTGATGTTGAAAAACTTCAGAAGCTGAAGCTAACATGACTTTGTGTACTTTAAACTGATAATCTTGCACTTGAATAGTAACATCCGAAAACCACTCATTTTCAAACAACTTGAGATGACTGATGGGTGTTAAAGGGATGTCGTCATTGTTTTCTGCAGATTGAACATGTGTCTTGGTATTAATAATATTGACATTTACTTCAATGCATAATGAACCATCATATAGGCAGCTGTCAAAATCATCATCATAATCTAATATTGTAGTGGTAAAAAAATTGACTGTGTGCTTACTCATGTAATGACGATATCGTTTTGGCAATTCCGTACCTTTGCCATTAATACGAGGCTGCATGGAATGCCTGTTAAGTACACTAAAGGAGTAATCAAAAGCCCATAAATCTGCTTCTATAGTGCCCACGTCATCAGTAGCAAGCCGCACCTTGATGCCATCAGTGGTGAAACCAACATTGAGATACAAAGGATATGGAAAAATAGTTGATTCTATTTTGGAACCTTTAATGGAAGCTTGGGCTTGACTCAAAGTTTTTGCTTCATTAATAATCCAAATATAATTAAGTTCAGTCTTTCTGAAAGCAGACGAAGATGATTGAACAGGACATAATTGCCTACATAATAACCAATGTAATTATCATTATTAGTTATTTAACGACTATACAAAAACAAAAACTGCAATATCTAACAACAGCATCAATAACAGCAATTTGGATGAAATTCCAGCATATTGGGGATTGAAAAGGAAAAGATGAAATGATTACTGTAGCATTAAATAATAACTATAGCTCTGGCCTATGATGACAGCACATAACTTCAATCCAAACATATCTAACAATAAATTCTATAAAGTTACTTTTTTGCAATTATTACTCAAGTGCTTGTATATAGTAGATATCTTTTATCTAATAATTGATAATTTTCCCTGGAGTGGAAGGGGTTTCTGGTTGATACAAACATAGGAGCTTTGATGGCTAATCGTTGTCGTTCTGTTGAACTAGAACTAAAAACTAGCAGCAGTATACTCAAAAATGTAATGCAGAAGTTGTGGACACTAGTGGATAAAGCCAGGAGTTTTGGGTACAATTCTCTGGTTTACAACTAAGTTTTTTGTCCCTTATCCCCATTAGCTATAGCTATATGAGAAATTCTTCACAGTTAAGACTAAAAAACTATCATAATAAAATCAACCAAAAAGGCAACATCAACTGTTATATGATCACTTAACTCTTTCTCTGACTTTTAATTTAAAACGTATTAAATTTTTAAATAATTTGAATTGAAAGGGAAAAACTGTCATTGGGGACAGGAATTTGCTTGTTCAGAGTACACTCACTGCTGAGATAAGTTTTCTAATTCTGTAGTCATCTTTGAAGGATACTGATGTTCTCTAGTCTTACTTTTTAGCAAAAACAATAATGCTTTCAATGACAGTACATATATTACTCAATATCTTTAAGAGGTACTTACATGCACTCAACTGCAAGCTCACTTGAGGATTCTACCAGTAGTTGCCAAGATTGTGTTTGTGATATTGATGACAAATATGTTTTTATATAATTCAAACATTTAGACTTCAGAAACTGTGCAGAAGGAAGAATGTTTGCCAGAAGTAGTATTTCTGCAGCATTTTTTTGTGACAGCGTGGACAGTAGGTATTTAGTACAGACATTAGTGAGGTTTAGCACACAATATTTATCTGCAGCTATCATTAACTCTTTTGCATGTTGCTCTAAGGTCGGAGCTGTGCCTGTGTAAATATACATGAGGAAATCAGACATCACAGCTGGATCAATATCTGAAATTTCCACTACTCCTGTAGTTTTCTCAAGCATTTCACAGTCGAACATTTTATGAAACACCTCAGAGACAGATGCTAGAATAGCTTTGTGAACTTTGAACCTTTTATCTCCCACGTTAATTTCAGTGTCCCAAAAATTTTCATTTTTGAATATAGACTCCATTCTGTGTAGTGGATTCTGTTTGCAAAAATCCAACATGTTTATACTACAGTGTTGGCATATGTTGGAAGTAATTGTTACAGCAAATATGACTTTAATGGATCCTCTAGTTGGAAGATGCTGCTTTGGTATTGGTATGCTTAGTTGCTTGTGACCACCAAGTTGTTGATCATCACCAGCTATCTTTATTGGAGGAATTAGTTCAGGCAGTGACACAGAACAATCACTACCCCAAAATGTATGCTTGCTTGAATCAGTCTCCATCAAAGAAATGATCAGATTTTGCTCTTTAACTTCAGCCTTAAGACGCCAATTAGAAAGTGACAGGCTAGACTTGAAAATGTCACTGTTTAACTGGACTTCCCTATTACTTTGAAGAACATTGAAATCTAAAAATGGAATCGTCCAGTTGTAAAGTACTTGACCCCTTTGGGGACTGGAAGAAATGACGTTGTCTGAAATGCTGTAAAGAGCACATTATATAGAATTACCATATGGTTATATTTTAATATAAATGTAAAATTTAAACGGTTATCAATTGTTTGATCTCATTCACTCAAATCTAAGCTGATTAATAAATTAAAGAATTAAAACTAACAAAATGAATCAGTGCTAATGCTTAATGCTTCCATTTACAATTCCACTTAATGCCAAACACTGGGAGGAAACATTACGACTTTTTTGACAGCATGCTTGAGGTTAATCTAGTCAGATTATGTAACTTTATGCTAGTACAAAATTGGATCTAACTTGAGGCTAAAACTATAGATGGGAATGAGGGAGAAAGGGAATGGGGCCTATAGCTAGGATTAATAATGTCAAGCTTTTTCATTCATGAATGTGGGATGACAATTTTTGGAGTCCATTTCAGATCAATTACAATTATTTAATACAGTCTCAGCCAAGTACTATATCCAACTATGTAATGTATAGTTTCTTTTTGAAAAAACTTCTACTTCGTCCAATCTTTTAGTTTTCATGTGCTTAATTTCTTAGCTTAATCTTTCATACATACTATGCTTGATTACATTTATATATTAGAAGCAAGAAACAAACAAACACAAAAACAAAAATCAATGACAGAAACAATCTAAACAAAACAAAACAAAAAACAAAAACAAAAACAAAGCAAAAACATTTACGGAAAGGTCTTTACATGGGACTTTGCTATCCCTTCAAGCTTATGGAATTTTGGTGACATTATAGTTATTAGTCAGGAAATAATGACTTGCTGTCAAAGTACCTCACAAAGTACAGCAGGCATTCCAGCTCCAAAGTGTGGGGGTTGTAACTAGCAAGCTAGAAGGCACTCACCTCCACAACTGTAACTTTGTGACTAATTTATTAGTGAAAAAATAACAAAGCTAAATGATTGAGAGTAATGAGATTGAACTCTCCATCTACAAAGAAAATGTTATTTAGTCTTATTATTAATTAGGTAATTTACCATGCGAATCTTAAATGAGTGATATCTTAAATGTGGATGTGATTATACTTCTACTTCCCCTCTTTTCTTCTATATGAAGTCTAAAGTTTTAGAAACTTTATCTCATATTGACATAGAATCATAGGTCAATGCAATGACGAAATGCACTCAATTATACGTGTGCATGTCTTTATAGCTAATTCATTAGTGAGAGAGATACTGTAAGGAGTATATAAATGTTATTTATATAAACACATTACCATATACTCTGTACTATATAGTCAATCCATGGGTTTGAAGAACTGCTTGCAAAGAAAGCTTGGCTCGAAAGCTTCGTACAAGTACAAAAGAAATAGATTTTCCTTTGTAGCTAAAAGGACCATAATATCACATCACTTTATACGCATGATTATTCATGCATCTCACTCCATTTTGTCAAAAAAAGTCTTTCTGCATGCACTTTAACTCCTTTGGTACAAAGATTCTGCAGGTGATTTTGGAGTGTGAGAATAACATTTAATCCATGGCTGTTACCACAGCAACTATGGTATGGGATTTAATGTGGCATACATACCCGTAGCCAGGGGGGGTTCGGGGGGTTCGGTCGAACCCCCCTTTTGAGTGACCAGAAGTAAATTATTTAGCCACACCTACCTCACATTTAACTTATGGTATGTCGACTTGTGGTCGATCGTGTCTAAATCGCAATGGAATAATTCTGCTATTTATCTATATAATATTCCCGGATATACTTCATACTCTATATGTGGACGGCCTAGTCTGATTCCAAGCTTTCAAAACATTGAGCTCCTGACTACAAAACATCGCTCTTGTTATGGCACTGATAAAGCAAGCTACACTACAACTATTCTTTTTATGGTGTGCCGTAATGTACTTATTTAGATAACTTATAGTACGAAAGGCCTATTAATGGTTCACTGTTTGTGTACAGCTCACGGTAGTGGTTAGAAGCCTGGATACACAAGAACAATATAGCGTTAGCAGTTTACCGCTTATTACTGATAGTCAGCAGTGTTCAATGAATTTATTAATAGAACACATAAAACGTCAGACAAATTATTAGTTTTGGCATATTTCCCCCCTTCTTTTTCGCTTTTTAAAGAATAAACGAAGAAAACAAAAGTAGGTGTGGCTTTCTTGCATTTCTATGAAATCCGAACCCCCCTGTGCAAACTCCTGGCTACAGGCCTGGCACATTAACGTCACATGTTCATAATTGAGGTAATGAATTTGACAAAAAAACTTTTTATACTCCACTGAGCTGGACAGCAGCTTTAGAGTGTAGTCCCAGCAACCTTGACTGCCTGAATATCAGCCTTTTAAACTGGCAAGTCTTCTGCAAATGTGTTATTTCCTTTTTATGTTATTGGCTACAACTCTGAAAATGTTAGCTACCTTACACTTAATGTCCAGATGTTTAGTACCAAATCTGAATAAAAATTGAGCCATTTCAATAGAATACCAGTAGCTAATTCCACATAATGTCTATACTAATGACAAAAATTGACAGCTATATAGTCTAGTCCCATAGCAAGACCTTTAACTAGATGCATACCAAGCATGCCCAAGTTAAAACTTACAACTTACTTATTGCATACTGAAGGAGAAAATAGAATGATAAGTTAATTAGCTAAGTGATATCTTACCATTTCGGGAGTTTACTAGCAACCTCACTACCCTTCGCACTCATTGTATCACCAGCAAAACGCGAGCAGAATACCTTCTCTCTCTCGACGAGGTCACGGCTCCCAGGGCTTACGTACATACGCGTAAACAAGGTTCCGCCCCCAAATCGAGTCGCATCGCTTACTTATTGATTCTTATTTATGCGAGGTAGTAGGTCGAACTAAATGTCTCCCCTTTTCCGCCTGCAAAGAATAGTCCTCAGCACTGGAAGTTACAAGAAATAGAAATAGGTGATATAACTATTCTCCCATTTAACAATAACTGGCATTTCATCTGCTTCCAGGATAATTATTTACACACAGCGTTGGAATTAAAATTGCTATAATAATTGCATAGCTGCTGACTGGTGTATATGGATATTTTTGTATTAACATCTTAGTTGATTTATTGTAATTTTGAAAGGGGCATAGACGGAGATGGAGTAGCTACCTATACTAGCCGTCCCTTTACTTTAGTAGTTTGGCTATTGGAAAAGTATATAATGTCAGATTATATCAAGAAGTGAGCCACAAGGATATTTTATTTAGCTAGTGATGTACAAAATTATTTATATGAAGACAATGGAAAGTATGTGTTTCTTCTTTCTTTTTACATATTTGTCATTTCTTAGAGTCTTGAAAAGAATTTGCACTTCAGTTAGTAAATCAAATCAAATGATGAAGAAAGGTTTTTGTGGGACCACCTTCTTCAGACTAAAGGGCACTCCCTACATTTACACTTGAATATATAGAGTCATGCAATTGTCAATAAGCATGCACCTAATTATTTCTTACTTTTGGTGTGCGTGTATATCATTCATCTCTAGGGGTGTGGTCAGTGTTTTGACAGATCATGTTCTCGCTGGATATATGTCATCTCGTGGTTCATTTATGTCAGCCTGTAAATCTTGTGTTCCTTATGCTCCCCTCACCTCCCTCACCTCTCACCTCCGCCATCACTTTACTGAAACAGGTTACAGAGATTTGTAGCTATACCTTGGTTGGGAGACAATCTATAATGTTTTTTTTTTGTCTTCACTGTTTTAGTGTGATGATGATCTTCCACCGTCACTTGATTTCTTTGTCAAAACTGTACAGTAATGGCATGGAAGGTTTGAATCGATTAGCTACTCAGCCATTATTTGAATATCGCTTTGTCAAGCTGCTGAATTGAAGTGGGGGAAGTTTATCCATATTTCTGGCCCTCCATGTAGAAATATACTTTATAATAGTTATGAAGAATCAATAAAGACCGCTATAAAATATCATTTACCTATGCAAGTGAGGCAGCAATTAAAAAAGTAGGTAAAGATTTAGCGTTCCTCAATTGTTTTTTGTTTTTAAAATCAGAACTAATTAACATGTGAGTGCAAAACTTGCAATGACTTCTCACCCTCACAACTCAAGGTAAATGCATACCAGAGTCATTCAATTAGCATGAAGATGCATATTGCCAATATAATATGCTCATTGTAACACAATTATTATCAGCAATTGAATGTAACATTATCCAAAGTAAATTGGCCAGCTTTAAAGTGTGGTTTGTAATTTAACTGCAGGGTTATAGCCCGCATATTATAAGTTAATTGTTCGCACAACATGGTTTTTTGTTGCCACAAACTAAAATTTAATCCACTTCTTGTAGTAGCATACTTTTTAAATAAAATTTAGTGAAAATTATGCACAAAAAATTTAAACTGCAGTGGCAAGCGAATGGAGAATGTACAGAAAAGGAGACATAATAAAGATACAATCATATTTCTGCAATATTTGCTAATGGGGTTCTAAGTGTTTCTTGCATTACTTCAAAAGCTAAAGCCATTGAAGACTCTGTTAAAGACTTCCATGAGCTTGACTGGAACACGGAGACAGAATTATATTTGATGAAGTCAATGCAAGCAGTTTTGACGGAGTCTGAGTAGTACAGCTGATCAGCATAAGAAAGGGTCTCAGTGATATTTCTAGAAGTGAACTTGAGTTGTAGTTCATATATACATTTGCCAACTAGACCAGGAATACGATAACGATCAGCAGCCACAAGTAATTGGGTAGTATTAACTTCTATTTTTGGAACTTTTCCTGTATAGATATATGTCAACATTTGTGACATTATAGCAGGGATTATGTCATCAACCTGAAGCACGTTTGACTTGGAATTCTCAAACTGATGCTGAAAGACTTCAGACGCTGCTGCTAACACGACTTTTTGTACTTTCAACTTGGAGTCTTGGACTTGAATAGTAACATCCGAAAACCACTCATTTTCAAGCAAACTACCATGACTAATGGCTGTCAAAGGAATATCACTGACTTCTGCTGATTGAACATATTTATTGATATTAACAACATTGACATTTACTTGAATGCACAGAGAACCATCACATAGGTAGCTGTCCAAATCATCATTGTCTAAGATTGTAGTGGTCAAGCAATTGACATAGTTGTTGCTGACTCTGTGACAAAAAAATGTTGTTGAAGTCTCCATTTTGATCAGTTGGTTACACTCACCTTGAACAGTGACACAAGGCAGCACATCATTCCTGTCAAGCACACTGAAAGAGCAATCACAAGCCCACATGTCATTTAGATGACTTTTATGGGATAATTTAATAACTTTATGATCACCTTCCAGTTTTACCTTGATAGCATCTTCAGTGAAATACATATTCAGATATAAAGGGTACGGAAAAATTTCGGTAATAATCTGGGGACCTGTAATGATAGCTTTGGCTTGCTGCAGATCTTTGCATTCATTCACAATCCAAATATAAGAAAGTTCTTTCTTATTAAAAGCTGATGCAGAAGTTTGAATTGGAAATAATTGCCTGAATGTAATAATAATAATAATGATAATACTAATAATAATAGTACTAGTAATAATAGTAATAATAATAATAATAATAATGTTATAATTATATATAATTCCATTATTACTACTACATTATTATTGAATCATAATGTTTAACTTAAATTAGTAATATGGTATATTTGGTATGGTATACGTCCACAGCAGTATTTTTCAGTGAAGATGTTATGTTCAAAAGAACATCTTCATTGAAGAATACTCGTCAGAGCTTGAAACATCTGTTGTGGACTTGTACCATACCAAAATATACCGTACTACTAATTTAAGTTAAACATTAAATTTTATTTATTTATTTATATTGCTATTTATTTCACATAATCAGTGCAATTAATTACAACACTCATCATTCAACCCCTTTCCAGTGTAGTGAATAATGCGCTCAATGTATATCATGGTCATAGTATTATTACCCTATTTTAGACCAGCTAATTAGAAGTTGCTTCTTCTTTTTTTCCCTTTCAATCCTAGTTAATACTAAAATTAAGTAATAGTTAGGCCAGTTTCTGAGGGAACTACCATAGGGTCCCCAGACCCTACAGTGAGCGTCTTAAGTGCAGCAAAGGGTACTACTTAGGGCCTGTTGGACCCTCAAAATGGTAATTCATGGACCTAACTAATTTAGAGCATAGCCACTGCTCCTAAAATGCAATCGCAATCAATGGTGGAGGCATCACATGACGAATCTTGAACATAGCTACTTTTTCTAACAGTGCAATTGGTTGGACACTAAGTATTCCTGCCCTCAAGGTGGGGACACTAAATTTATAATGCCCCTCTCTGCAGGGATATAAGAGATTTAGAGTCCATCTGTCACAATACTAAAACTACATCAACTATGTTCTAAGAAAAGAGAGCTCAACCATTCTTCTATTTGGGTGCCAAAGGTCAGCCTCTTAAAGACACATTCACTCATTGCTACAGAAAATCTTGTAGGGTATGTGGCCTATTTTGGGATAATATTAAGACCCACTTGATATTTCACCGGAAAAACAACAAACTCTCCTCGCCCAAAATGATTAGGCAAATTATTTGATTAAAATTCAGAGATATCATGTATATCTAAATGAGATTACTAGCAGGTTATGAATAAAGGATCAACCTTGCAAAGAAAGCAGCTTGCTGGGCAAGGAAAAATATTTATGCATCTGCTTCCTCCATCAAAAGAATACATTTACATTCCCTTCCCTGCAAAGTGAGCCTTCATCATTTTTTTTGTATCTCATTAGTGATTAAACTTTTACTCATGCAATGTATCCTAACAGTGGTTATAAGTTTGAAATGGCATTTGTACCAAAGCTATAACACACACTTTAAAATGCAGTTACTTAGGATTTATGTTCAGGTTCTTTCATTAATAATTATATACAAACAGAACCATTGCTCTAGGCACAATTTATTGCCAGTGAGCTTAGGACAACTAAGATGTCTACTTTTCCAATTGTCTACTCTCATAAAGCAGATGGTTCAGTGCCACTTCCAATAGAGCAACTAAGAAAAACAAAGGTTGTGGAACGTATTGGACTAGCTTTTCTTCAGAGGCTAATGCCTCTAATGAGAGAAGAATGTTTTAAGCAATGAATATATTTGTCTAAGTCCTTGTGTGGAAAAGTTGTGTTAACACTGGAAATGTAATGAAATGTTTTGAGAGTTAGCTAAATATTCAAATTGTTCTAAGAAAAATATCACTAATCAGCTGAAATATCTATTCAAAATAGAGGTTTTAATTCAAATACTTGTTTACTTAAGTACTTACATGCATTCCATTGCCAGTTTCTTCGAAGAATTTCCAAGCATTAGCCAAGGTTGTGTCTCAGAGACAGATGAAAAATTTGTTCTAATATAATTTATGCATTTGGACTTGAGTTGCGTTCCAGTTGGAATGCTATCAGCAAGAAGTAAGATTTCTGCAACATTTTCTGATGACATAGTTGATTCCAAATATTCAATACAGGTGTTTGTAAGGCTTTCCATGCAGTATTTGTCTGCAGCTATCAATAACTCCTTTGCATGTTGCTCTATGTGAGGAGCTGTGCCAGTATAAGCATATGTGAGGAGATCAGACATCACAGCGGAATCAATATCTGAGATTTCCACAACTCCTGTAGTTTTCTCTTGCATTTCTGATTCAAACATCTTATAAAATACTTCAGAGACAGATGCTAAAATAGCTTTGTGAACTTTGAACTTCTTTTCTCCCACACTTATCTCAGTGTCCCAGAATTTTTCATTGTTTGATATAAACTCCATTCTGTGTAGTGGATTCAGGTTTGAGGCATCTGGCTTGCTGATATAATTATGCAGGCATGAGTTGGAAGTAATAGTAGCAGTAAATTTGACTTTAACGGGCCCTCTAGTTGGCAGGCTCTGCATTGGTACTTTTATACACAATTTGTTGGAACCTCCGAGCTGCTGATCATTACCAACTTGTGTTATGGGTGGGTTTATTTCAGGTAGTGACAATGAAGTTTCAGTAGCCCAAAACTTATACCCATATTTACTTTCCTTCAAAGTAATTACTAAATTTTGATCTTGAACTTCAGCTAGAAGATGCCAAGAGGTAAGTGACAGACTTGAGTTAAAATGTTGACTTTCTAACTGGATTTTCAAATTATCTTGAAGAATATTAAAATCTGAGATTATCCAAATGTGATTTATTACACCTCTTCGTGGATTAGAGCTCATTACTTTGAGTGAATCACTAATAATTATACAGTCGAACCTCCGAACAACAGCCATGCATGGGGACGAACCCTTTGGCCTTTGTAGAGAGTTTGACCTTATTTCGGAGTTTTTTGGATTAGATGAAGATCTTGTGGACCCAGAATGAAAAGTGACGTGATTAAATACATTAAATGAATCAGACGGATTCTTAAGACATTTAACAAAAAATAATAGGTCTAGTAGTTGTAGGTAGTACATTAGTGGTAAAATATTGAGATGAATTTGTAAGAAATATTATAATTATTTAAATCCTATCCAACCGAAGTAAATTGACCAAATCAAAGGTGTATATAAAACCTTATATGACCCCTTCAAAGAGAAACTCTGAGAGTATTCTCTTAAAGGAGAGAAAGTCTTTGATTTCCTCTGGGGCAAACCCAAAGGACATTAAAGGTAAAAGCAACAAGCTTCTTTTAAATGGATCTGACTATGGATCAGTCCAGGGCTCCTCTTTTTCACTCAATGTCCAGAATTCAATTCAAGTTTCCTCTGATTCGCATGTTGACGTGGATCCAGTAGATAGCACACGCTGTGGTCCAGAGAGAGTGAACAAAGGCGCCGGTTATGGCCTGGAAGTGCCCTGTATTTACCGCGTGTTCGGCCCACCTGTTTATGTCTGCCGAATGAGAGAACTAGTTAATAATAGTAATGAATGTACAATTAGTATCATAAATTAGTTAGGCGTGGCAAGCTAAAATTGAAAGGCTAGGCAAAATGGAAGCATCAATAAGTTGGGTGTGGCTAACTGGCCGTCCCAAGAAGTAAATTTTGTACAAGACATTACATTTTGGGGCACACAACTTGGCCGTTGTCCGGAGTAGAGAGTCAACCGTTACTTGGAGTCAAAAAATCCATTACATACATGCAGAAAATACTCCGTTCCCAACGGTCTGACCGTTGTTGAGAGTCTGACCGCTTCTCGGAGTCCCGTTGTAGGGAGGTTCGACTGTAGTAATATTATTATTCATGGTTCAAAGAATATACTATTATAGCTTTTGGTTTAAACAATAACCCCTCAACAATCCCTACGTTTGTTCATTAATAATTCTAGTACAATCATATAACATACTGTAACCCAAGAAATATTTAACTAGTAGATATAACAAAAAAAATGAATGTAGCTACATATAGTTAATGTTGAATACAGTCATTTATGGCAGATATAAACCAGGCAATAAATTTATAGCCATCACAAAAAATATTCTTCATAGTCTTTCAATACAGGTGAAGTCACTCAGAAGAGTGTAACATTTCAATGCTGAAGATACAACTATACTAAAGAAGGTGCATGGTTTAATCGAACTGATAGTTCATACGGTTAGTCTGACAACAAAAATTTTATTTTAATACCATTAGCTTGTGGAGAAGGAGTTTGTGTAATGTGTGTGAACTACAGAGCATGAAAAGAAGAAAGGTGGTTCCAACAAAATGATGCATACTTTTCATGATTAAACCTATGTCATCATCAAAATGTCACCCAGTTTTTCTTCTAACTGTTCCACTTTGAACAGTCAAAGTAAATGTTCCACCCCAGCTTTACCTCCATTTCATAACTCAAAATGGCACCATGCACAGGTCTATAATTAGATTAAAAACGAAAAGAGAAAACGACCACTTTATAAAACTTGTATTGCTTCTAGACAGTTATCATAGCTTCATAATGATTGAGTGCGTTCAGTTTGGATTTTTTCCTTTTGTCTTGCTGTGATGTCTAACTCTTCAAATTGGTCATCAGAAGAGAAAGGCTCTTTACGTTACCACTGGGGGTGTCATGCTTGCAAGTGTCTCTTTTGAGGTGGAGCTTCTGCTGATGGATATTAGGTGTCTGCAATTTTTGTAAATAAGAAGGTAAATTTAGGTTTCCCTTGAGAAAAGGGTTGTTGAAACATGAAAGCACACCTGAGCAGCCTGCTGCTTAGCTTCATAGTCAATGGCTTAGTCGAGTGGTAGTATAGCATAGTGGTAGCTTGAGTGAAGTAAATGATAAAATTAAAATTCTACTGGATGTTTTTAATGACTATGGTGTAGCTATAGTAGGACCTCAGAGTTACGTACCCCTTGGGAAATGAGGTGTACGTAACTCTGAAATGTAAGTAACTCTGAATATAACATGATTTAACTTTGTACTAAAATAATTTTTTTAACAACTAAAATACTAAGAATACAGTATTTCTGATTTATCCATATTAAAGTACCATTTAATGGTGTACCACCGTTGAATTTTTTTCTGAGTAAACCAGAATGCACAACATTATAAAAATCATTATCTCTTCTGACAATGCACCTCTTCTTCAGGCCACTAGGGTCAGCTGATTCTGCTGAAAACTTTTCTATAATAGTGGGTATTAGTGTCAGGATATACAAAAAAATGTAAAAAGAATTTTGAGGTGTGGTACTTGTTTTAGAGTGGATGAAGATCACAAATTGTTCTTGACAAGTCTACAGTAGTGTTATTTCAGTCTCATGTTGGAACTGTACAGTTTATATAACTTACATGATACCTAAACTGTAACAATATTCATGTGCACCCAATGCTATATTTATGAGTATGAATGCCTTTATTTGGACAAATTCGATAAACTATGAATTGTGGAACCCTAAATGGTTGTTTTGATGATCAACACAGTGTGGCAGTTGTGATTGTATGTTCAATAGTAACAATTCATAAAGAATGGAGGATTGCATGTTTACAGCCATTTAGTTTAGAAGAAATACTACTTCACCCACCAACACAAATTTCTTCTCTTCTACATGTGTAAATAGCTTGGATGTCAATTCAAGTAGACAGATGTAATGCATGCACTGAAATGTATTCTATGCCACCTAAACAAGTGAGGTTAGCATAATGCAGGCACGGAAGTAGTAGATTTTAAAAGATCATTTGTATTGAAACCCATAAACTCGAACTGATAGAGCTAAAAAAGAAAGAAAGCTTATAATCAGTGCTAAATAAATTTATCCATCATTAATAAATCTTGTTAGTAAAAATGGAGTTGTCACCCCAAACTATTGGAATTGTGTTTCTTGGAGTTAAGAAACAACTTATATAATGCGTACTCCAGATGGACTAACGCAGACCAAGCTGCAAATCATGCAGTATACTAAATCATTTATGGGAAACTATGTAGGTTTCCTGGCCTGTCTCTCAAGCCCGACGAATGACTTCATCGCTCCAAGTTTTACACGGAAAGCTGCACGCGCAAGGCTGCTCCATGCGCTACGCTCTCCATGCGCTATGCTCTTTACGCACTATGCTCGTAATAGGAGCCTCAAACATATAATCAGACAAAACATGTTGTAAAGTAGTTGGCTAATAATAACTTACTTTCTACAATTGTCAAGACTCATTTTGAATTATACTCTGAATCAAAAAATTACCGTCACAAGTTGTAGTCTCCAACACCAGAGGGGCGGACTTCAGGTAAATATTTTGGTCAGCTCGATAAACATCTTCTGCAGTGTAGCCACACCCCTGGGTTGGCACCAATTTTTTAGATATTTTTACAGTGCTAGAAAATGAGTTCTTCATGGTGGCTATTTTCAACCTTTTTCATGGAAACTAAATTAAGACAATTTGTAGTCAGTACATTCATTTCTTTTATTTATATGCAGCAATTCATATATCACTCTTACCTGGAGACCAATTTCATGGTCACACAATTTTTTTTTATTACCTTGTGAAAAAGCTACCATCAGAGTAAGATAAATCATGACAGGAAAAGCACACTACACACTACTTGATTTATCTTACTCTGATGGTAGCTTTTTCACAAGGTAATAAAAAAATTTTTTGTGACCATGAAATTGGTCTCCAGGTAAGAGTGATATATGAATTGCTGCATATAAATAAAGAAGAAACAAAATTCCAAAATAAATTGCAACATGTCAACACATCCATAATAAAACCAGACTATAATGCCATCAATGATTAAAGACTGTCATGCAAATATCACTGATAGTAGCAAAGTGGCAGCTTGTATTTCTTCAGAATATCCATACAATTGCTTTTCTGGTTATCATTGGCCTACATACACTCCAGCTTCAACACCTATGTAAATAAATTCCAAAGAACCTGAATAAAAACACTTATAGAAATGTCAAGAATTAAGTATAACATACATGCATATCCTTCTTTACAAGCCTTTTCATCTTTAAAATAAACCAAATCATTATTAATATTCTTGACGCATATAGAAGTTGTTATGACATTTTCAAGAATTGGCAAGTTATGGTATCAAGCACTGTATCAGCATTGAAGACTATCCTAATTTAATTTAAATCTTTACACAATTGCTGAGAAAAGAATGTAGCCACAAATTGAGTTCAAACCTGGGGCAGTTAATGTATACAGTTTACCTGACTAGAGGCAAGTGTTAATGCACACTGGCCAAGTTAAAAACACCTGACAACAATATAGTGACGAGATCTAAGTATACAATAATACAGTTTGTAAACATGTTCATTTGATTGCAACGAAAATTTCAGACACTAAAAATGTACAACATCTTCAAATAATCATCTTACTATAAAAGAGTAACCTCATTTGATTTCCTACAGAGAGAAATGTTAATGCACAAGGCTACCATGATAAATCAAATTAAATCAATGTTACACAATCTGTAAGTATAAAATGGAGGATATTAACTACTTGGAATCGGTATGATAGTGTTAGGAGAAATTTTAAATCGTAATCAATTGCCTACTTCAGCAAGAAAAAAACAGAATCAAATAAACATTGAAACATAAAGAAGATACTATACAACAAGAAAAAGAAGAATAGTGGGAATCAAATCACTCCAAAGCCATCATTTGACGAAATTAAAACTAAATGTACATATTACAGAGCCTGAATTTGAGTAAGAAAGATGACCAACTTCTAACCCAGAACATGTGAGTGGGTATCATGTAAACTATGTTAATTGTGGGTGCACTAGAACGGTATCTCTGCTAAAATCTTGGATGAAGAAAATTATATATGTTGCTGCTAATTTTTTGATGACTTCACTGAGTTTTTGCTGTAATATTTCACGACTTAGCCTAAAATTGAAATGAATTTTTCTCATTTACACAATTGTGGAATTAGTTAAGCAAGCTATGTAATCAATATCACAAAAATATGTTGAAATGCAATCAAAAAATAATACAGAATCAACTGTAACTGATAAGGTTATCATTGATAAACTGTAGCTAGCTATATAGCTATGTGTGTATGTTTCCCGTATTAGGTGAACAGTTATTGCATATTGATAAAGCTTTGCTAATAATGAATTTATTTCCTCTAAGTCATACTACAGATTAATTATGCCCAAGAGATATGTGGTGGCAATGCTTTTGAAGAAGGTAGACAAATTTTTAGATAAAAATGTATTCATTTTTAGGTGACTACATGAATACCAAAGCAGTAACTAGCCAGAAATTATTGATTAAAAAACCAAACAAAGAGTATATTGAATTCCAATAGGTGGATTGGACCCATGCTATGGGTCTTATTGAGCTATCTAAGTTAAATTACTTTCCATCTAGAAAACCCAACGTCAAATTATTTAACCATGGTGCATTGCCGTTGCTTGTTTTAGTCCTATTGCGCGTTTGACGATCTTTACCACTTCCATTTTCTTTAGTATAAAAAAAAGTAAAGGGTGGAAATTTTTTTTTTTTTAAATCACAGAAAAGCTCAGAATTTCAACTATGTGCTAGTCTCGCTCTCTTCTTTCATTCACCTATTATATAATACATTCATACATTACATAACTGATATAGTTTTAGGCAATGCTTAACCGTTCGCTGCGATTAGTAACAAGTTTCTCCGGTACAAACTCTTGCAGGTTTTGTACTGCTAAACTGACCTTTGAATATTACAGTCTATTACGAAGAAGTCAGCCTAACCGGCATGTTCTTTTTGTCCCATATCCTCGCGTTACTGATGCTGTGGTCCCTGGCTGACATTATCCGTAAGTGATTTTCCCTAGTGGAGGTCTGGAAAATTATTTTGATATGGAGTATAGCACAGTGGCTTTCCAACCGCTTGCAAGTGAACAAGTCAAGTTAAGGAAGGAAAGGAAAGGGGAAAGGGTTTTAAACCTGTTACACAATAAAAATTAAAAAAAGAGAATTCTACTGATATCTACTGTTTCAAAATACAAAGAGGAAGTCTCAAAATACTCCAAACTTTGTTTAAAATGGCTGTCAGTGTTTAGCATACTTATATATTCTACTATCAAATCCCCACAAGAGATGCATTGTTGTAATCACAAAATGAGGTAGCTATCTTCAAGGAACTAGCCAATTCTTTTATAAAAAACAACAACAGCAACAACAACAACAAAAAAAAGCAAACAACAAGGCCCAAAATAAAAAAATACAGACCATTGTAGAAGAACTCTATTAATATCTCAATAATTTGACTGGAAAAGTTATTATGTCCATTAGAAATGTATTCATATTTATGCTTTAGCAAGCATCAATGCATACTTCACAAGTTTAATTTAACATAAACATACAATAAAATATTATTCTGAATGTAGATTCTTGCAGGGATGAGCGACTAGTGTCTGGATCAAAATTCAGAGTTCAAGACAGATTTTTTAGTGCTAGTTCAGAAGCTAGCTCTAATCCAGCTTCTGGTGCCCGCTTAGCTGGTGCATCATGGTGTTCACAAGAACCATACCAGCGTAAGCAACCATTTTTGCAGATCAGATTTGGAGCTGCTGTCAATATTTCAGTTTTGAGAATTAGTGGTTATCGCTCTCGTTCTGTGGTCAAATTTCGTGTTCTGACAAATAGAGGATCAAGCAGTGTTCTCCATGCAGTGTACTCGAAGCCATACTCCGTGGTATGTATGCGTGTATGCGTGTATGCGTGTATGCGTGTATGCGTGTATGCGTGTATGCGTGTATGCGTGTATGCGTGTATGCGTGTATGCGTGTATGCGTGTATGCGTGTATGCGTGTATGCGTGTATGCGTGTATGTGTGTATGTATATATGTATGTATGTATGCATGTATGTATGCATGCATGTATGTATGTATATTTATGTATGTGTGTATGTATGTATTTGGCGAGCGAGCGGAGCGAGCGAGACAGTATTAGGGGTGGATAATGCAAAATCGGGTATATGTTATAATTATATATATATATATATATGTATGGATGGTACGTGTGTCTCTTAAACGCGCGCGCGGGGAACTTGTTTTCTCCAAAAAACACTGCTTTTTAGGCTTGAGCCCAGTTTATTCTGAACTTAAGCTCCAAAGTGTGAGAAAATTCCTGCGAAAACGCTTGCTTTTCAAGAAACAAAAAGTTGATTCGACCGGTTACTATGGCATTGAAGACCCTTTTCCAGACTTCATTGATTGTTGGTTGTCAAGAGCCATTGGTAGTCAGAATGCAGTAGTATTAATGCTAAGGAAGCTACTACTACTACTCCAGGGAAACTGAGGTAAGTACGTAATTCCATATTTGTTAGCTAAATATGCAAAAATAACTCTGACCTTTCTTTTTTGTAGCAAGAGCTTGTTGTCAACAGTGACATTTTGGGGCAGCTAAATGCTGCTCGTTGGTTGTCAAGTGCCACTGGTAGCCAGAGTTGAGGAAGCCACCATTACTTGGGAGAGGCTGAGGTAAGTACTAGTTCCATATTTTGTTAGCTTACGTTGCAAAATTAACTCTGGCTATGTTTTTTTGCTTTTGTTTTTTTGGTGGAGCTGCCAGTTTGTTCACCAATTACTGGTAATTGAGGTAGTCAGAATGGCATAAATTGTATACTACAGAGGTTATCACTATTCCTGAAATTGGGTAAAAGAGTAGTAATCTATATATATTAATCTTGATAAAAAAATTGACATATTAGTAAAATGATGTAAAATTGATGAAAGCATGATAAATACTAAACAATCATACCAATTAACTAATTATACCTTTTCAAGGAATAATTTTTAAGCTTGACAGAATCTTACACAGCATTCTCCAAAACAAGGGAGGCAGAACCAGGTGACACCAGTGGTTAATAGTTTTATGTAACCTAACTAGGCCGGCTTGCTTCGACTTTTTTTTTAGTAGATTGAGTGTTAGAAGTTAAAACCAATTGTTTAACAATAGTGTAGATTTAGGCTCGCTCGCCATTTGTGCTCAAGCACACCACTAGTTTATATATATGTTTGGACGTACGTATGTCATTTTGTACTTTGACCCTCTGTAATTTTGTGTTCGCTTGGCATTCGACCCCGTCCCAAACTCCACTAAACAGAGTCCTCTGGTTTACCGACCATTACCCGTATCACCTTAAAAATTGAATTGTTTACTGCTTTGAATTGTTTTGCGGGTGCAGTTAAAACGCAAAAACTTATGGGAGCTCAATTTCTATTCGAGTTACGCTATTTGTCACAGTTATAAGCCCTGCTCAACAGTATTTACTTGAAAATTCATTGTCCACTAGACGAACCACGAAGGTAAGTCTTGCGTAGGTATGTTCAGTTGTGTGAAAGTATTGTGCGTTACAACTACTATTGAGAATATCACAAAGAAAAATTGAAATAACGTGACTTGATTTTGTTGCTTCTTTTTCAATTCAAACAGTTGCGGGGAGCGGTTACTATGGCATTGAATCCCCTTTACCGCATATACTCAATTAAAAAACTCGGCTTTATTTTAGTAGCTTGAGTGTTAGTTGTTACAATCAATCATTTAACAATAGTGTAGTTTAAGGTTCGCTCGCCATTTGTGCTCAAGCGCACCACTAGTTAAGTGACATGTACACATATATTATATTTGTATGCACATATGAACACATGTATAAGTATATTTTATTGGCGAGTGAGCAAAGCTAGTGAGACACTATACAGTGGTGTCAAATTAAGAATCTGGGATATTTGTTTATGTGTGGACGCATATATGTCATTTGTACTTTGACCCTCATGTTTTTTTGTGTTAGTTCGGTGTTTGACCCCGTCCCAAACTTAACTAAACGGAATCGTCCAGTTTATTGATCATTACCTGTATCATTGGAATTGTTTGTTTACCGCTTTGAATTCTTTTGTGGGTGTAGTTAAAACTCAAAAACGTACCAAAGTTCAATTTCTATTCGAGTTAGTGGCGGTGGTAAGTTAATGAGCTATTTGTCATAGTTATAAGCCCTTCACAACAATAATTTCAGCGAGCGAGCGAAGCGAGCGAAGCTGACTCTCAGTCGTGTTCAATTGAGATTTCAGATATATATATATAGGTATGTATGTGTACGTCAAAAGTTTTCGCCCGCGCTTCTAATTACGTAAGTTAGGTAAAGCGTTCACAGTTCCAGTATTTTTCAATTAGCGAGCGCGGAGAATCCTGCTGCACTGCCTTATGCAACTTTGTTTCAACCAAAAAGTTTATAGCTACTCTCTTCTTGAAACAATTGTGAAGTCTTTGTCAAGCTGCGCTTCTTTGCCACTGCTTTTGAAGTTTATTCAGGTAATTCTGTTATTGTTAACTCTTCATGCCTAATCATTGCTATTAGCTGCTAAAACAGAGAAGAGGGCTACAATGCATGGGTCCACTTCCGTAGTCTGGGATCAGAGACTTTAGATTCTCTGATGCTAACTAAGAATGGAAAGGGTTACACTGTGCACTACAGTTAGATGTAATTTCTGTCCTATTTTTCTGTAAAAAGAGTCTGCTCGCTCGCCATGCATTTGCGCTATTCGAGCGCACCACTAGTTACTTTAGAATTCATTGTCCACTTGACTAACTATGAAGGTAAGTCTCGTGTAGGTATGTTCAGTTGTATGAAAGTATTGTGCGTTACAACACTATTTAGCTAAATAATATCTCAAAGAAATGTTTAAATAACGTGACTTGTTTTTAATGGCGTTTTTTTTTTTTCAATTCAAACAGTTGTGGGGAGTGGTTACTATGGCATTGAAGCCAGTTTGTGAATATTACTGATGGCACGGGTGGTTACCACCTCCTCTTTGTTAGTGCCGCTTATTGTTTAGCATCAGCTTTCTTCCTGGCTTTTAGCACTTTTTATAAATCACAAATATATGTGGAAATCATGCTTATAAGAATAATGCAACTATTTTTGACTTTGGTGCCTATCTGCTGATTGATTCTCCAGCCCTGGTTGTTAGGCACTCACTCTCTGTTAAGTGCCCTTCCTTTGTTTGTTATAAACATTGAATTATTAATATGATATGCTTTAATTTTATGAATGTAGTTATTCCAACGAAAAAAAACTCCCACTGAGAGGAACACTCAGCTACCTTCTACTGTCATGGCACAAGTGTTGAGGATTGAAGCAGTGAAATGGACAACACCTAGAGACCAAGTGTGTATGAGACTGGAAGTGCTTGGATGTGTAGCTCAACCTGGTAAATTAGTCGGTTATACCTGATAGTTTAACTTGTATGCGTGTATATATGAGTATGTGTATGCATGTGTGCAAATGCACACACACATGCATGCGTATGTCAAGTTTTGACAAGAAATTTCTAACTATGACACATAGTACAGTTAATATAGCCTATTGTTTCTATTGTTTTAATTTTATTGGTGGGAGATACCATGCTTCTTTTAACCATGAATTACAGCAATCCCCAGAGAAAAAATCATTATTTTCCCAACAGGTAAGAATTAAGTCTCTCACCACCTAGTGTAAAAATTTAATCCATTCATTTGAAAAATGTTGTAGTGATTGCTCCATTTAGTTAGAGTCAATACAAGTCTTTATTAGACTCGTTCTTCAAAAATATCATCATGGTTAATTTTGAAGGGACCCATTTATCATGTGCAGAGTCTGCAGTACTGCCATTATTGTAGTCAGAACATTTAAGTATATATTTTCGTAATCTTTCCTTGTTCTTGGCTTTCTTTATGCATGTGTGAGGATACACACACCTCATGTGTGAGTAAGCAAGAACACGCATGACAGTTGGTCAGCTCACTCGTTAAAAATAGCAATGCCTCTATGTGGCAATGGTTTTAATCATCAAAAGTGAAACACTGACAAAAAAAAACTGCAATATTACTTGTTTAGAAAAAGTATAATTGTATTTGATTGCTAATCATCAGTTGTTATTTAAAAAAATAAAATATTCTTGTTCTTTGCAAAGAAATATTAATCATATTAACTTTTGTTACACATGCATGAGAGATCATTGTCTATCTGTCAGTTTGTCATTGTTTGGTAAAGTACAGATCTGTCACAGGTAAGCTATTATATTAACAGTTACACTTGACAAATGATTTGCTACATCTTTGTTCGAACTTATTTTCTACAATAACGTGTGAATCAATTTTGTTATTAGAGCAAAGAATTTGTCACATGCATGACGCCTCTTTTCATTTTCGTACCTTCAATTTTTCCTAGCTCATATGACCATAACACATGTATCTGCATTAACATCTGGACTAGTAGCTACCATCACATGCACAATTAATTGTATTCATGAAATCCTTTATCCTAAGTACATTTGACTATTAGCTTACCTATATTCTTTGTGTAACTTAAATTACCACTGTCAGTCTGGGTTTAAGGCGACGTACACTGGTAAGGTGATGTACACTGGTAAGGTGACGTACACTGGTAAGGTGACGTACACTGGTAAGGTGACGTACACTGGTAAGGTGACGTACACTGGTAAGGTGACGTACACTGGTAAGGTGACGTACACTGGTAAGGTGACGTACACTGGTAAGGTGATATTGTGTATAAACTTATTGTACATGTGCATAAGTGCTAACAAGCTTGCTCTGCTAATCTTGTAATTTGGGAAAAAAACATTCAGCAATTGCCCAAGAGGCTACATTGGAATACTAGTTATTTTTAATAAACATCTATATAATAATACCCGTGACCGACGACGACGACGACGACATACGTATTCATGAATAATTCATGAGCTAATGAGCTAGAATGCGCAGATGCACAATACTCGTGAGCTCGTGCACGGCGGCCAACTTTTGCACAACCAAACCCCACCCCAGCACAAACGTGCAGATGTGCAACACTCGTAAACTAGCGCAGAATCACTGAGTAAACCATGAGCGCGAGGCGAACTGGTTAGCAACCAAACACGGTCCAATCAAAAATGGAAAGAAGACGGCAGCGGCAGAGAAACAGGAGAACAGCTCTCTCTGATCAGCAAAGGAAAATGAATGTAAATTAATTAGGTAAATTTAATGTTTAATTTGATTAAACATGTGATATTTGAGTGGTCTAAATTTGAGCTACTTAAAGAAAAACGTATACGTGTATAAGATAGGATTTAAAAAGTCATCAGGATGTAAATTTATAATGTAGTATGAAATTATTTGGATTTTATTGGATAAGCTATAACGTATGTGGGTGCTTTATGGAATTAAAATAACATGATTGATTTTGGTGCACGCACATTCTAGGATGAGAGATAAGAAGTGGGTGTGTTGTAGACAGAGAGTAGGAGGAGATAGAATCATCAGTAGAATGTATTCTGTGAGTCCAGCAGATGTAGAAAAGTTTCACCTCAGGCTACTACTGCTGCATGTGTCTTGAGCGAAGAACTTCACTGACTTGCGTATGGTGAATGATATTGAGTGTAGTACATTTCGTGAGGCCTGCATTCAGAGACACATTCTGGCTGATGATAATGAGTACACCGTGGCCTTGAATGAAGCATCCAATTTCCAGATGCCAAAGCAACTGTGCAGTATGTTTGCTGTCATCTGTGTGTATTGTCAACCCTCAGATTCACAGTAAACTTGGAACTCTCATCAGGATGCACTTATTGAAGATTTCACCAGGAATTATGACCATGATGTGGCAGTGAATCAAGCACTACACGACATTGATAAAATCCTACATGAAAATAGCTCTTCCTGTGCTGCAATTGGACTGCCATCACCACAAGGCGAATTCATCAATAACTAACCATCTGCCCTTGAACCAGCACCAACTTTTGATGACCAGACTAATGAGCAGCACCATCTGCTGGAAAACGTACTTTAATCTATCTTATCAAGTGCAGGAGAGGAATCAGTGTCTAAGCTACACTATGTTGATGCTCCAGGAGGCTCAGGCAAGACCTATGTCTTCAACAAGCTGTCTTCATATTTGAAATATCAAAATATGAAGGTGGCATGTGCAGCATGGACTGGTATAGCAAACACACTCATGATTGATGGATGTACAGTGTACAAACTCTTCCAGCTGCCAGTTCCGGTTGTCGAGAACAGCACCTGCAGAGTTACTCTATCATCAGAGCATGCCATCTTACTCAGAGAAATTAAACGTATCATTGTGGATGAAGCCTCTATGATTCCCACTCGTGCTCTGCATGCTGTTGATAGGTGTCTGCAGGACATCATGCAAGTTGATAGACCGTTTGGAGGGAAGACAATCTTAATGGGGGGAGATTTTAGACAGGTTCTGCCAGTTGTGCCTCATGTACCTCATGCAGTCATCATGGACATCTGCCTCAAGCGCTCACCATTGAGGCCACTGTTTAAGCAGCACCGACTCACCCGTAATATACGCACATTCCCCAATGAAGCCGAGTTTGCAGCATGGCTACTACAACTAGGTAATGGAGGGCTAAACAACACCACAGTGCAACCTGAAACCATAGAGAATACCCCAGAATGTGTATGTGAGGGGGATCTTATTGATGAGGTCTTCTCAACATCTGACAGCAGCAACTTGCAGGACAGAGTTATCCTCTCACCGAAAAATGAGCACTGCCTACAAGTAAATGAGAGATTTTTTGGAAACACTGCCAGGTGAAGTCAGAACATTTTTCAGTGCAGACACAGTCAGGTGTGACAATGAAGAGGAGAGGCAGAACTACCCAACTGAATTCCTTAATTCATTAACACCCTCAGGCATGCCACTATATCAGTTAAACCTCAAGATCGATGCAGTGGTGATGCTTCTAAGGAATTTGTCACTGAGGCAAGGACTGTGCAATGGAACACGCCTTAGAGTCACTCAGTTGCACAACAATTGCATCGAGGCCACAATCCTCACAGGAGCTAGCCAGAACAATACAGTCCTTATTCCCAGGATCAAGTTGGCACCCAGTGATACCAACTTGCCTTTTGTACTTGAGCGACACCAGCTTCCTGTCTGCTTGGCATACTCCATGACGATAAACAAGGCATACGGTCAGACCTTTGCTAAAGTTTGGAATTCACCATCCAGCTCTATGTGGCCTTTTCAAGGGCAAGGTCATTGGCATCAGTTAAGGTGAAGGTAGTCAAGACACAGCAGCAAGGCAAAAGAAATGGAAAACGGAAACACTTAATATTATCTATCATGAAGTTCTATAGCTTTCTCCGCTCCTCCCTGTTGAGAGCATATTCAGCCTTTCAATCCTGTTACAAAGTTAAAGTACAACAAAAATGTTAAATTTTTACAATGTTAAAATTGTTTATATACTATTTTTAAAATTAACATCAAAAGTAAATCGGTTAAATGAATCCTGGAGGAATACAATTATAGATGAAGCACAAATAAAATATAAGTGCCATGGTAACTTTTTTGTCAAAACAGATACTATTTTATCGAAGTGACATAATACTCAAATACACTGCAAGATTACCTGATTTTTTTTGTTATTATATATTCCTTAGCCAGACACACCCTAAATTTTTATCATATTCTACTGTATGACAGCATTTATAAGCCATATTTTCATTGCTGCTCTATCATCAACAATGGAATTATAGTAACAAAAATGTGTATTGTATAGAGTGTACCAAAGGAGACTCACTGATCTCAGATGGACCTCTCCTACACTCAGTCACAGCCAGTGACTCCATACCATCCACCAACCTTTATAGGTTGGTGGACAGTGGAAGAGAAGAGTGGTGCACTAACAGCAGCAATATTAAACGTGGCTCCTACTTGCAGCTGAACTTTGCACAGCCAGTAACTCTAAGGTACACGGTAGTTAGAGGATACATATCCTTGACTGGAGTATCTACAAGTTTTGTCAGACGTTTTGCACTTGAAGTTCAAGACAATCTCGGCCAGTTTGCTACGTATGAAACGGTGAGTGGGGATAAGCTAAATTAACTTCAGTTAGTAAGAGGGGGAGGTTCTGGTGAAATGATATAACTTCTTGTGTGTATTATTATTATCTACTTTGAATACATTAGCGCAGTTAAGGCATTCTTGGTTGAAAAAAAGGTAGCTATAATTGGTAGCAATGATTCACAAAATTAATTGCAAAAAATATATAAATTTACCACTTTTATTGGCACCTAGCTACTAACAACTTCAACATTTAAATATATAGAGTACTTCAGTTTCAAAGAAGAAAGGAGTAACTTTAAGTGGCCAAGAAGTACAGAAATGAATCTAATAAATATTACATAATGCCCTAGAAGTTGGAGAAACTGAAATGCATGGAAGGAGTTGTTTTTATAAAGTCATTTTTTTCATGTAACAACAAGTATCAATGAAGTATCAATTACTATAAAAATCAATAATTATCCTCAAAGCTGCTCAAAATGATTTGGGAATATAAGAATAATATATTATTATAATGATGTATGTTTGTAAATGGAAAAACATAAGTTTTTTTTTCTCTCACAGCTATCATTGATGGTGCTACAAAATGTATTAAATATTATGCGGTAGATATTTTTGTTTTAAGTACTAGTTAAAAAATCACAACATTGATATTGAAAGACGTGGAGTAGTAAGAAGTAGGTGATAATGGTGTTAACCTAACTAATCGAAGTTTAGAAAGTGTTGAGGAAGAGAAAATAAATAATTGAACAGAGTATGGAGTTGTGATAACAGACCTATGAATTATGACTTGATTGTGATTAGCTTATTAACATGTTACACATTTTCTGGTTATGATCAAGCCTAATATTTGTCAAAGCAATGTCTGAACTAGATTATTCAGAACAGCTTAAAACTTAATTAGAAGAATGGTAGAATAACCAAACACAAAATCCCTACAGTGCTCCATTAGCTACTATAAGGCAGGAATGGGTCTCTGAAGTTTAAAATCAAGTGAATAGCTATCTCAATTGTTTTTGAAAGACTATAAAATTGGTAAAACTAAAAAGACTGGGAAATAGTGGAGAGTGGTGAAATATATAGGAGAAGGCAGGGTGAATGAGCATATATAGGAGGAGGCAGGGTGAATGAGCATATATAGGAGGCAGGGTGAATGAGCATATATAGGAGAAGGCAGGGTGAATGAGCATATATAGGAGGAGGCAGGGTGAATGAGCATATATAGGAGGAGGCAGGTGAATGATCATATATAGGAAGGCTGGTGAATGAGCACATATATAGGAGGAGGCATGGTGAATGAGCATTATAGAGAGGAGGAAGGCAGGTGAATGAAGCAATATAGGAGTAGTGCATTGTGGGAATGACTATATAGAGGGAGGCCAGGGTGAATGAGCATATATAGGAGGAGGCAGGGTGATGAGCATATATAGGGATGATGCAGGTGGAATGATCATATAGGAGGAGGCATGTGAATGAGCATATATAGAGGAGGCAGGGTGAATGAGCATAATAGTGAGGAGGCAGGGTGAATGAGCATATATAGAGGAGGCCGCCTGGTAAGGAGCATATATAGGAGGAGGCAGGGTGAATGAGCATATATAGGAGGAGGCAGGGTGAATGAGCATATATAGGAGGAGGCAGGGTGAATGAGCATATATAGGAGGAGGCAGGGTGAATGAGCATATAAAGGAGGAGGCAGGGTGAATGAGCATATATTTGTTGTATGTGGGGAGAACTGTTGATAATTCAGTTTATATAGGTGAGAAGGGGGATAGTAGAATCATTAATTGGTGGCAGGTATGTCCATTAATCTTCATACTTACCATCTACTGTCCATTAATCTTCATACTTTTTCATGGATAGGAATTCATTGCTAATAGTCCCTCCATAGAAACTATGACCATTTGGAAACCAGTGAGTGGAACAGTTTTTAGACTTCTTCTTTTGGATTACACACAAAGTCAGTTTGGCTATGTCTGCTGGAAAATTGAGGTCCATGGGTGTTTGGGTGAGTTAAATGTTCGTAAAAACATGTATAATATAAGCTAAACAACACAATGGTAAAAGTTAGCCTCAGCTTTAAGCAAGTTCTAGTACATTTAATATTTTTAATTCTGTACTGTTTAATAAAAACCTGATGAAGATAGAGAATACATTAATATCGAACTACTGAAGCACTGCTTCCCTTCCAATAATACAAATTAGTTCCTTTTATTCCTGTGGTGCACCAACTACCAACACTATAGAGGAAGATAAAATCCCGTAGTATTACATTTTCCATTCAGTACGTGAACAGTTAAGCACACACATTACATTGCAGCAAAAATCTTGTCCTCTTAGATTTTTTGATTTTTTTATTTAAATTCACTAAGTTTAGCTACTTGAAATAATTTTTTTATGACATTTCAACAAATATTTTCGGAATATATATTTTTTGTTGCCTTTATTGAGTCAAACTAAAATTTAAATGTATGAATAGTAGATAAGACTTTCCCCAATGATTGTATAGCTAATATACAATTATTGGGGAAAGTCTTATTCTCATTTTCTCATTGTTACTTTGCATCAGGGAAATATGTGTACTTGTCTGTTCAATGCAATTGGTTTTCCAAATATAATTGTAACTAATTTCATATTAATGTAATTTTATTCTAATTTTTGTCCATAGCTACTGTTAGTGAAAGTACAGAAAGTTCCACAAGTGATAATTTGATGACAGAGGGTTCACCTCAAACTACACAGTTGCTTCATTCAGAACTAGCATCAAAAGATGATGTATCAATAGCAAGTATTGTGGGAGGAGTCACAGGCCTGACTGTACTTTTGATTCCAGTAATCATTATTATCATTCTTCTCGTGTGTGTTCTTCTAAAACAGAGGCACAAGGTGTCATCTTTTAATCAACTAACTGAGAGTATTTCTTATCAAAAATATCCAAAAGAAGATCAAGCTGTCTTTCTTGCAGAGAATGTTTCATATGGATATAATCAAGGTACAAATACGTACGTGATGGGACTATATTCGTGGTAAACAATAATAGTTAAGTTTGTTGTCACCACTATACTCAGACTTTTTACAATTACAATGCTGATGATTCCAATTTTGACTAAAAAGTAAAATTTACTATAGGCATGCTGTTGTAGATACTCATTTATTAGTTAAATTGATCAAATAGAGGTTAAATATACAGAGAAATTGGTGAATATTTACAAGTGAATTATATTTTTTCATGACTAAAAGTGAAATGGAATTCTATTTCAGCTAATTCTGCAGTAACTGAAACAAATGATTCTGAATATCATGAAATTGACCAATCGCTGAAAGCCGAATATCAAACATACCTTGAACTTGTTTTACCCAATGAAGTGAGTTAAAGTTATATTCACCTTCTTGTTGTAGCAATATCTGTAAAGCATATTTCTAGTAAATACATACATACTTTTTGTAAGAGTCGCTAAATATCATCAATATCACTATTAACTACAACCTAGGCAAATGTATGTGTATTGGTATGACTGTTTCCATGTTTGCTGTACCATAATTATGTAACTTATTCATGCTCTAAGTAAATAGCCTTAGCTACTGAACATTCAATATCTGTTGCTGTTCTGTAGGAGAAATTTTTTGACAATTTATGATCATTTTCTATGTACTACAAGCAATATTCATTTTGTACTGAGCTACATCTAACAACTGTTGCCCCATAGGAAATCATTACAGTCAAATAGGAATTTGTTTAAGGCAGTATCACTTGTGTTCTTAATTACTATGTGGGCCGTAATAATAATATTTTATGTATATAAAGTATAATATATATATATATAGCTATATAATATGTATGTATGAATGTATGCATATGGAACTGTCTTGCAAGTAGAATGGGAAGGTGTCAACTGATGCTCCCATAGCACCGGAGCAACCAGCCTCACCCTCAAAAAAGAAGAGAAAGAAGAAATCTACCACTTAATGCTTATGATGGGAAGAAAACAGAACTTAAATTGAATGTACTTGCAAGAGAACAAACATGACAATGAATAATTTCCACATTAGCTAGTTACACCTATAATATTTTGTAAGGGCTGTGGTCTCATTGGGGGTAACTGCCAGCTCATATATATATATATAATTGTAGTTCAGTTTCTCATCTGTGTTAGTTTTGTGATATTGTCCCATAAACCCCTTGTGTTGTTACATATAAAACTGTTAACTGTGTGAAGCGTGGTTGGGCTTAAGCTATAGCAGCTGTAGGTTCTCTGTTTAGTAAAAACTGGAAGATTGCATGACCGCTTGTACATGAAAAGATCTGTAAAGAAATATTATACTCAAGAAGTTACTCAAGGTCTTGCCTTATCTTTCAAGCTTTGCATCTCTATCTATATCCAGGCACTCTTGCTTTCTTCTCTCAATCTCCTTTTTTTCTCTCCTCTTTTTGTCTTCTACTCTTCAGTTTCTATCTGCTCTTTTTCCCAAACTATTTTGGCCTCTTTCTCTTCCTTTTCTCTGAATTCTTTGCTAACATCTTCTGTTGCTCCTTTAGCTCATTTGCTGCTTGCTTTATCGGTCTCCTATTTTTCTCCACCTCCAGCTCTCTCTACTTCATTGCAGTTGAAGCATGCATAACATTCACTAAATCCATGATGGAAGCTTCTACACCACACCTGAGCCACTCATTGCCATCACATTCTCAATTGTATTGGCATTAGTAGAGGCTTCAGACTCTGAACTATAATGTCTCTTTTTATCCTCATATCAAGTGCTATAGGCTATGTTTTGTTCTCACCAGATATCCTGTCCCTCTGCAGTACACATATAGAGTCTGCACACACAAAAATAAACTACTGGTAAAGATAACTAGAAAACTAAGCCACAGAAAGAGACAGGCTTCCTTGGAAAATATTGTCAGCTCATCTGCTCAGTAGAAGCTGGCTGCTAGTCAGACTCCTAAGAGTTGTAGACACGGCTGCTAACCAGATGTGGAAAAGGTAATCACTTCCACAATAGCAGTAAATGCTAAAACAATATGGTTTTGCTGCTGGGCAAGTGGGGAGCCCATAAGAACAAACACTCGTAGTGTTGCTACCAAGCTGAGTTACCAACCCCAATACTACTAGCTACAGTGAAGACATTTAGCATGGAATAAACTACTGACTACACTGGCACGGTGGTATAGCAAGAAACTCTTAGGCATTATTTTCACTTGCTCTGGCTCCTAAAAATACATTAGTTTGCTCTTGACTCATGTAATAAGTATTATAATAATGTATGGATATAATTATATATTTTTAGTTTAAAATACAATTATAAAAACTCACTCTGAATAAATTATAGGGCATTTTCAATATCATGGATACAAGACGCTTAAAGAAAACTGTTTTCAATATGCTTCCAAATTGCTAAAAAGTAATGAGTTATCTTGCAATGAAGATTTTTTTCACAGAGGCTTAGCTACCCACAATTGCATGTAAGCCATTGTCTCTGACAATAAAATTATATACATTTATGCTGTACTTTAGGCTTGATCATAATTTTGTCATAAAAGTAGCAAACTTAGGTCTGTCTGAAGATGTGTACAGTTGGAACTATTTTAGACAAGTGGAAGGAGAGGAAGGGTAAAGCTATGCTTATTAGGTGGATGGTACTGTCTATTAGACAGAATATACATTCTCAGAGAAGACTGAGCTAATAAATTAATGTCAGGTTAAGCTCTTATCTTCTGCTAAAAACTATTCATGGTCAAAATGTCTTTAGAGTTTAATATGTGTATTTATTATGTACTGAACAGCAGGGTCTAATACCTGTGGCCACATAGGATATGCATTAAAGTAAACAGGATGTGGCTTAAGACATATTTTCCCATATCATGTACCTGTGTTCAGTTATCACGTTGGGTTGTTATGTCCTCACCCAGATTATACCTGTACTAGAAACTCGTTACTATGGCATTCATACATGAGCAGTACATAATAAATATATTTTTCATTGGATACCGCAGAATATCACTCATCTGATTTGGACATATTTACGCTTATGCCTGCAGCAGTCGTGTAAATACAAACTCGTGATATTCTCCTGTATCAAATGTATAATATATTTTTATTTAAATATTTTCCTTGAGTATTCCTAATTATGTGAGTGTTCAATATTAGCTATCCCAATGCACCTGTTTGTAGTTAGACAACTGTATTTCTAGATGTATGGCAGAGTCACCTCTGAACGACCAGGGTTTGAAGCATAACCCATTATACTGATATGGAAAAATATTCTATGTACAATAAGCAACTCGTACAATATGGGTATGTGAGCCCGGAGTTAGCTGCAATTAAATTATTAAATTATTGTTGTTTTCAAGGGTGATAGAAGTGGAATAAGGTAGGGGCACTGCCACCACTAAATTCATTGCTTGGGGACACTTACTGGAATTCAGTTTCTATTCAATTGGGCCAGTGGCACACTATTTTGATTAATTCAAAGTTTGTCTTAACACGCAACAATATTGTTCTAACTTTATAATTCATTGTCCAATAAGTAAAGCCATAAAGAGAATATACAAAGTTAGTCTCATGTTGTAATAACCAGTGAGGGTGTATGAAAGAGTATATTAGCTGCCTTTTTTTTTCTTTTTCTTTTTTTCTTCAAAATTCGCATCTTTTAAACCTTCCCTCCCTCTTCCCTCTTCATTCAGCTGCAGCAGTAAGCAAGTCTTATATATTCCTTATACTTGTTTTTTAAGTCCCACTTCCCAATTTAAGCCGCTTTTTATTATTATTAAATAATGATTGCTCAGTCAAAAGTGGACCTCTACAGAATCCTGCCATGTAAATAGAGCATTTCACAAAGAGCAGTCATTATTATTTGTACTTTTTGTTTATTTTATTCTACTATTTCACTAAAATATTTTCAGCCAACTACGGTAAATTATTTTCTCTATTTCCTTCTCTTTGGGCAGTGTTTTTTCCTCATGTCATAATTCTAAGTTTGTTTGATGTCAATTATCAATGTCATAACAAATTTTTTATATCTACCTCAGGAAGTAGTGAAGTGTCTTATCATCAGTGCAAGTGTTTTTGAAATCCAGAGATAATTTTGGATTGAAAGTGCCACCACATATAGCAGTCATACTCTGTTAGCAAAATTTGACAGTCTATTGAATTGTCTATTAGCTTCTAAATCCTTTACAGTAGTTGGTTATACGGTTGCCCTCTTCCTCTTATCTTGCCCCTGTGCCAGAGCTTGCCACTCAGAACAACACTGGAGGAGGGAGGTGTGTATTTGAGCAATTTGGACAGTTTGAACTGAAGTTACTCAATTACTTTGTGGGAGAAGTCTCCTTGGAAATAACTGTAATAGTTGAGAGGTTGTGTGTCGCAGGAATTTGATAATTGATGTTCAACCAATCCAATTTCATCCCCCAGGATTGATGAGGAAGATAATGTTTCTATCGACAGAAGAACATTGAACAACAACAACAACAAAAATAATAGTAATAACAATAATAAGGGCAGATCCAATGTCATTGACAGAGAGAGGCATTTAGGACAAACTTAACACAATTGAAATACTAATGTTCGATTATACATGATTTGGGTCATTATTTATGAATGAAGAGTAGAAGGTGGTGTGGGACTTTTAAAACGTTCACTACCAGAGGTTCCAGTGTATTTGTAAAGACTAAACTTTGTATTGGGCTTGACCTAAAAGCCCAATTTTTGTCAGTTTTTGAAATCTTACTATGATTGCTCTCAACACCTTGAGCAGTGTGTGAGGAGTATAGATATGGGTGCAACAAGCTTGGATTGATTGTGAGGAACTTGGGCTGGGCACAAAAAGCTTGAATGGAGTCATGAACTTAAAGGTTCACCTTCCCAAACAGGAAGCTCGCTTCATTTTCCGCCAATTGTGTGAAGGTCTGTCCTATTGCCATTCTTTGGGAATTTCTCATCGAGACCTAAAGATGGAAACATATGGACATAAAAATTGGAGGTAAGTTTGCAGTTTTTTTATATTCCATTGGTAAGCCATTATAGTTCTTATTTATAATATAGATTTTGGTTTGGTAACTCATTTGTAAAAATATCACTTCTGCAACTCATTTTGTATTGTGTGAAGTTAAATGATGGTAAGACTTTATTTCTTCAAATTAGTATAGGATTAAAATATATGATTAGTATGTATAAATAGGTTGCAATGTGGGTTCTGGCATTTCTCTAGCTTTCCTTCCAATTAATAAAACGGGGAATTTGCGCGTGTTTCGGTCAAAGGTGAAATTGGCCGGGATTCATTTTCATGGCGTAGTTGACACAAAACAGTCTAAGCAATTTCACCAGACCCTCCTCCTTCCCTTTTCCAGCTCTTCGCGCGCGCTTCTCTGTACGGTCGTGGGAGAGGGGTCTGGCTTGCGAGACTAGATAAAGCGGGAGCCGGTTGTGTGAGGCCCGGATATGCGAGGGTTTAGTGAACATGAACTAGCTACTTTCTTAAAGAAATCCCATTACCAAAGAATTTGTTTGAAGCTACACAAACCAATTCAAGTGATAATAAATCTAGCCAAGTCTTTTTTGTACATGTTATGAAAATACTAAAGACTTACTAAATCTTCAGGAAGCATGTGGTCGGACACTACAGACTTATCACTACTCAGGAACTTATCACTACTCAGGAAATTATGGTAAGAAAGTAGTTCTGTATTTATTTGCTGTCATTTATGGTCAACTCCTATAATATATAGAATAACTATTATCATCATGGTCTTGTAAGTAACAATAATTGTAATTTTATATACAACCTAACAAGGCAGGCTCGCTTGCCATTTGTGCTCAAGCACACCACAGCTAGTTATATATGTGTGGACATATGTATGTCATTTTGTACTTTGTTTGATGTGACTACCATGAGCAGGTAATAAATTTATTAATGAAATATTACTGATTGAAGTGAATTATTTGTGCCCAACTTCAGCTTCAAGTACAACACTACCTAGTCCGGAATTGCCAGAAACAACTTCAGAACTCCTACAGATGGAAACTACAACTAGTATTACAGTATTAGTAGTATTATATCACCGCGGAGAGTTCGACCTCAGTTAACCCCTGAAGAGGACTTTGGTAAGAAGTCGAAACATCGGGTTAAGTTATAATTAACAATATTATTGGCTGTTAATAAGAGAAAAATGTGCTATTATTAATAATAATATGTGGCAAGGCAAAAAATGTGAGACATGTATATAAGTCAATGTGATACAGGAATTTTTTGCAAGAAATATTTTGAAGAATATGTAGACACTGGATTAATAAGAATGGTTGCTATAAACTGTAAAAGAGATATGCTTAAAAATGATAAAATGATCAAGAGCCTGCTGAAATTATACACAAGGTATTCAATGTAGATAACTGGTTTAATATTGCAAGTTCTTTATTGTCTAAAACATTTTGGGGCAGAACTATCACAATTGGCGAATAACTACTCTCACTTAATTATTATCCATCATCTTCATTTTATATAAACTTTATGTTCATTCAAATTTTCCTATTCCAGACTTCACTCCAGTGGATGTTCTATTGTAACTTCACTTCCCTAGAGTTTTTTTAGTCTTTAATTTCCTGATACTAAAAATCAGCACAACCTCACAATACAGTCGTAATGGCTGGTATTGATAATGTACCAAGTAGGTGTAACTGTAAAGAGTATACATATCCTAAAGTTTTTTGCTAATTTTTTGTCATTAAGTAAAAAAATTTAAGCATAATTTGCTAAATTTTAATAATTTAATATTTTTATTTTTATTTAAATTTTAAGCAGTGGCTATTAAAGATTAAATATATGCTATAGCTATATTATAGCCGTAACATTTATTTAATCTTTAGTGTTGCTTTATTGTGTGAATATTACAATTATTTTGATTGAGACATTAAGGTATACTAAATTCATTTAAAAGTAATGCAGAAAAACTAATATACAGTTTAGTTCGTGGATTTGCAATATTAATTTTACTTTCACATAAACCTTCAGTAATGTTTGATTTTATACTTTATATGTTACCACACAAGAAGTTACCAAGAATGACTGGACCACCACTATCAATGTCCTGCAAACACAGTCAGTATCACCAGAAAACTCATCAATGCATGCTTTATGGGGTGGAGGATTAGCTGTAGCTCTGCTGGTTATAACTGTAGTCTTTACAGTTAGTATTATATTATGGGTCATTATTATCAAGAAGAACAAGATGTCACCCACAACAAAAGAAACTGAGATCTACCAGCAAACTGTGAATGTAGCATATCAGCAAAAACCCTTGCAGCAAGATATCAATTTAACAGAGAAAGCTTCATACTAGCAATGTCAGGAGCAAATTGTCTTAGCTGAAAATGTTTCAATGAACCAGTGTAGGATCCAAGTGTCAATCCAACTGACAATACATATTATATGAACAAATATCTATGGATCAAAATATGAAATTAACATAAGGTTGCTCATAATATACAGAAATCCTATGACCATGGTATTGTTCTAACCGAAAATATTTCTTACCAACAACAATTCCTCAAGAAAGGTATTTGCAAATACATTGTTAATCAATATCTTATAGATATACATGGTCTTAACATGCTCACACTTCTTTACTTTTTGTTGTACATTTGGTACTATAGACGGTAACAAAATGACTGTGATGCAATAAGATATCTGGCTACATGCATACTACTAATATATAATCTGAATGGAAGATGTACCATTCTCAATTGTTAGATGATTACACATTAAATAGTTTTATACTGATGTATCCCAATAAATTAAGACATCAATGCATTAACTATACTCAGCCACAATATTTGCCATCATGTAGCAAGCAGCTCAGCTGGTGATTGTGCAGACTCTGAATATTGGGAAGTTGGAGAGCCACTGAGTGGAAGTCATTGAGAATAATTCACTCTGAACCAAACAAGTAAAGTCGAGTGCTAGATAGAATGACTACCTTCAAATATTCACATAGTTAGATAGAATGGAGTAATTATTTTTGTATTAGTGTGGGCCCGTCGCTAGTCGAGAGAAGCTATAGTAGCGCACAGGGGTCAGCTTAGGGTAGGCTGCCACCAGAGTCAGCTAATTGCCCTTCCCGTTGGCTACGAATAGGCCTTGCCCAATTATGCTAGCATAATTTTGAGAATAATAGGTATGCTCTAGCATAGCAGAATAATGCCAGAATAATAGGTACAATTTGAGAGGAAGTGGGTGGAGACAGTGGGTGGAGTCAGTGCAATGAGCTTCATCAGCAGTTTAGTGAAAAAAACAGCATGGCTTCTAGTTCTTCAACCTTAACTGATGATTTTAGTGCTAGTATACTAGCAGTGAGTCCACTCAGGACACCAATGAGGTACAAGTAATCTCACTATTGGACAAGCTTCATAGTCCTACTTCTTCTGAATTGTCAAGAAAACGCTTAACCCTCCTCCAATTGGGGCAAAAAAAAGCAAAGGTAAAACTGCAGATGATCCTAAAACAATTACACCTAGTGTGCGTATGAAGCAGTATCCCCTTGACAGTCACAAATAAGAATCTTTTTTGCTCTGCTTGTAGAGAAACATTATCACTAAAGAAGAGTGATTAATTTGCATATCAAATCTGTGAAGCATGAAAATGTGTAATTTGCTATATTTGTACTGTGATAATCTGAATTTTTCTGACCATCGAATAATTATTATAGAAGAATAATGGGTAAGCTCATAAGAATAATAGGTAGGATTTAGGAGAATAATAGGTAAGACTAGGCAGCATAAAAGAATAGAATAATAGGCAAAAATATTAGCATAATTGGGCAAGGCCTAGCTACGAATAGCTGTTAGGCTAGCAATGATTTATTCTGGACGTATCCAGACACAAATCACAAGCACGAGGTACAAGACTAACTGACTGACAAACGTGGTACACAGCTTAAATACATATACATGACCACACCTACAATTGACACAAACACTCTAAAGTTCCTGTACTACAACGTATGCATCACACTTAGCATGCACGAACCTACAATTAATCTAAATATAATTACACACGACACCAATCAACACACATCTAGCTACATGACTTGCACAAACATCATAATGAACATGCTAATAAATAAAATAAACATAACAATGTTCAGTCTTTGGGCATGTCGATGACACGCCTACAATTAGCTATTAGCTAATTCTCTATAATCAATGAACAGACTAACACATCAATTTTTTCTTTGCCAAGTAACAGATGCACAACACCAAAAATATGAACAGATTAAAGACATTGCCATATTCAAGAAATTGATTTATCAAACAAAGTTTTTATTAGTGCATGTATTTGTAATTTGGACGTGACAATTAAAACTTATCTGATATCCTGGTTTTCTATTTTTAGAATTCGAAATATATAGATCAGATTAAATTTGCTGATAACCTGTTCTATATTTATAGATTTGGTGATTAGCTGGCCACACAAGCACTCTCAAATAATTGGATAGAATTGCCTCCAAAGAGTCTTCTTGTGCAGAAATTACGAGCATCATTAAATGTAGCTATACTCAACATCTATTTGCATTGGGGTCATACAAATACACAAATACACATTATCTCGATTGTTGTGATTTCTTTTCATTATCTACTGCTGAATTAGCACGATATACAAAGAGTTCAGTTCTTATTTTATACACAGTAGTGTGTCCATGGCTGATTGATTATTGTTTACCAAGGATACTTGCCACATTACATTGCATAATTATTTTGTTATGTCAAAGTCTTATCTTCAGGAACAATTGCATGGACAACTTGCTTTACAGCCTCAATTTATAAATAATTAATTACTGGTATTTTACTGGATAACTTGTTTGTCTGTAGTGAATGCCTTAGCAAACACATGCATTATTATATCAAAAAAATTAGCTATATCTGCACAACTCATCTAGAACAATTTTAGACCACCTGTACTTTATAGAATCTCAATGTTAACAGGAACTTCATATAAAAAAAAAAAGTTGGAAATTAACAATGCATTTGGGTCATAACTATCACTCATGATCAAATCTTTTAGTCTGTATAATCTTTCAGGAATATGTTTATGTGAAGATTGAAGATCGTCAACTGTTACATTTTTTATTTATATATTTGATTGGTTAGTACTAGTGGAATCAATCAAGAAGAACGTTACCTGAAAAATTTGTAACCAACTAAGTGTGTGACTTGTCAATAGTACAGTAATGATCTTCAATCATATTGACATAAGCTTCTTATTCCTGAAATATTGAGATATGGCATAATCAACATTTAATTAGGCAAAAAAATTGGCAAAAAAGTTTGCCATTATACAAACGTAAATGATAGCATTGTTATAATTAATAATGTATAGCTATAATGAATCAACTTCAGTAACAGCTAAATATGGGATTAGTTAGGTCAAAGTTGTGCATGATTTTGAAAAGATACAATGACTGTGATTCCATTCTTAACTTCATGAGTAGGACTAGAACATTAACTTCAAATAAACTAAGTTATTGCAACCTATATATATATATTATATATATATATATATATATATATATAATATATATATATATAATATATATATAATAATATTATAATATATAATTATTATGTATAAATATTATATATATATATATATATAATATAATATAATAATATAATTATATATATAATATTCACTTATGTCTATTATACAAGAATTTCTCTACGGATAGTGATATGTGTATGAGTAATAGCATGGTAACCGTAATAGCACGAGTAACGTGGTTGAAGACGAAGCGAGTGCTATTTCAATTGCTTTACGAGTGTTATTGATCCCAGGTTACCCGTGCTATCATCACTCGCTAATAGTAGGCCAGCTGTTTAAAAAGTCATTTGCAATTGTAGTTATATTATATCGTTCACTCACTATCTCCTTATTTCAGGATTAGCTTCCGCTAAAACTTCGTTGTCAACGTGAGGCTGCTCCACCTGATCCGTTGAAAAACATTCCGTCTAATACGGGTAGAGCTTCAGTTTCCAAGGTTAACACTGCACGCGTGCGCACTTACCCGTACTATTTCATTTAGCTACCGAGGTATTCATTTAGCTACCGATGTATTCACTTAGTTCCACTTAGTTACCGAGGTATTTCAATTAGTTACGCGCTATTTCACTTTCCCCGTGTGATTTCAATTGAACAGCGATTTTTCCCCATACATTTTTGAATGGGCAACTTATGGTACCTCGGTAACTAAGTGGAAACTAAGTGAAATACCTCGGTAGCTAAGTGAAATAGTATGGGTAAGTGCGCACGCGTAGAGCGTTAACCTTGGAAACGTACAGTTCGAGTTGAAATAACACTCGGCTTCGCCTCGTGCTATAACCGTGCTATTACTCATACTTATAGCATGGTGCTATAGCTACTATATAAGATCTGGGCAACCTTGCCGTCTCTCAAATTCGTAGTTTCTTGCAATAAACAACTTCCAATCTCCACCAGTACCAAAGATCATTTATCTCTTGAGATAGATTGCAACTTGTTGGTATAACTAAAGAAATAAGTAATATTAAATTAAAAAATAGAACAAATAAACAAATAAATAAATTTAAAAAAAATAAAATAAATTAAAAAAAAAAAAATAAATAAATAAAGAAGCAAGCAAATAAACAAACAAATAAACCAATTAATTAATAAATTTATTTATTTATTTGTTAAATAAATATTTATTTATTTATTAAATAAATATTTATTTATTAAATAAATATTTATTTATTTATTTTTATTTATTTAGTTAGTTTTATTTATTAATTAATTCATTTTTAATTATTTATTTAGTTTTATTTATTCATTTTTTATTTATTTATTTCTATTTTATTTATTAATTTATTTATTTAATTTTTTTTTCAAAAGATTAATAGCCTACGTCAATTCGTTATTCATTTAGCTATTTTTTAGCTTGTTTTATGTGTTCTTTGCTCTATTATTTTACTTTATTTTAATTTTTTTTAATCATTCATCCATTCATTCATTCATTCATTCACTTACTCCTCATTTATTCATTTAATTATTCATGTATATATTTTTATTTACTTGCTTTTTATTTACTCACTTATTTGTGCATTAATTATATATAATATATATTATATTTTTGATGCATTGCTTGGGCTGAGTCATAGCATTGATACCTTTACTGTCAAATTTAGTCCCTGTTATTGGAAAGGTGTGGTAGTCTACATGAACTTTGTCAGATGTGGTTTCTGATTACCTGCGCTATTCACGTGGTGTGTTTCCGGTTCGTGAATATCTAAATCTCGCTTGAATCAATCGAACTGCGGGATAAGATTTCCAATATGTTTAGGCGTACAACAGCGCTTCACTACGCGCTACTATACTTACTCTATCTCGCTCCATTACTTTTGGTAAGGCGGGTGGCGATTCTCAGTTACTGGTTTGCCATTGTTCAATGCTGTTAGTATAATTGTAATAGCGAAATATTGGTCAGCTAGCTATGTTGGTGCTTGTTAACAAATAGCTAACTAGACTGTACTAATTGAACATTTACTGTAGCATATAGAACAACAGCAAAACATTATTGTTTTTCCTATTGATTCCAGTGGCAAATCAAACCTGCCTCAGAGAAGCTGGTGCAGCAGATCCTCCATTTACAGATGATAACAGAAACCCAGTCCTACCCAGTGGTACATTTGGAATGTTAGCTATTATACCTACATACACATTCAACTGCTGTGCCTATGTGACTGAATGGAGGACCATAGTGCAACCAGGTGGAGGAGGACATCGTGATGATGTGTACAGTGTTGGCTTTCAAGTGTATAGACCTTCAGCTGAGGGCAATGAGTGCTACTATCAAGTGGGAATGAATAATTTTGCTACTGTGACTGTAACTGATGGTTACATCACAGAACCAGTCCAGCCATCTGATTATATCTCAGTCCAGCCTGGAGATATAGTAGGCATTAGTGTAGCCAGTACTAATGGTGGTGATGAGGGAGTACAGCTAGAGGAACCCCTGAACAACAACAAAGTGTACTATATCTCAAGCTACTCTATAGTGGCTAATCCTGGTTGTTTTTTCTCCCTCAATGGAAGCAGTGTGTTCACTATGACGATGGCAGCTCCTATGCTCAGTGTCACTTTGGGTAAGTCAGTCAGTTAAATGGCAATAGCACTAAGAGGGTGCTGACCGTGTGCTGAAAATCTTAGATTAACACATGTACTGCTCAAATAATCTGCAAATACTCATTCATATGGGTTTTGTGTGTTAAATACAGCCGAATTTCCTTGTCCAACACCTTCCATTACAATGCCTATCACGGATTCAGAACTCAACGGGCAACTAACAACCAATCCCACAAATACTTCAGGAATTGATCCCACAGGTAGCGCTGGCACTTCTTCACATACCAATTTAACTTTCACCACCCATAATACAGTCGTAATGGCTAGTATATTGATTATGTACCAAGTAGGTGTAACTGTAAAGAGTATACATATTCTAAAGTTTTTTGCTTTTCAATTTTTTGTAATTAAGTGAAAAAAAAAAAATTAGCATAATTTGCAATAATGTTATAGCTATATTATAGCCATAACATTTATTTAATCTTTAGTGTTGCTTTATTGTGTGAATATTACAATTATTTTGATTGAGACATTAAGGTATATTAAATTAATTTAAAAGTAATGCAGAAAAACTAATATACAGTTTAGTTCATGATAATCAAGTTTATAGCTATAGAAAAAAATTAGAAATATTAATTTTGCTTTCGTATAAACCTTCAGTAATGTTTGATTTTATACTTTATAATATGTTACCACACAAGAAGTTACCACGAATGACAGGACCACTACTGTCAATGTCCTGCAAACACAGTCAGTATCACCAGAAAACTCATCAATGCATGCTTTATGGGGTGGAGGATTAGCTGTAGCTCTACTGGTTATAACTGTAGTCTTTACAGTTATTATTATATGGGTCATTATTATCAAGAAGAACAAGATGTCACCCACAACAAAAGAAACTGAGATCTACCAGCAAACTGTGAACGTAGCATATCAGCAAAAACCTTTGCAGCAAGATATCCATTTAACAGAGAATGATTCATACCGTCAGGAGCAAATTGTCTTATCTGAAAATGTTTCATATGAACCAGTGAAGGATCCAAGTGTCAATCCAACTGACAATACATTATATGAACAACTATCTATGGATCAAAATATGAAATTAACAGAAAATTGCTCATATATGCAGAAATCCCATGACCATGGTATTGTTCTAACCGAAAATATTTCTTACCAACAACAATTCCTCAAGAAAGGTATTTGCAAATACATTGTTAATCAATATCTTACAGTCTTAATATGCTCACATTTCTGTACTTTTTGTTGTACGTTTGGTACTATATAAGACGGTAACAAAATGGCAGCAAAAAGTTCAGCTGGTGATTGTGCAGACTCTGAATATTGGGAAGTTGGAGAACTACTGAGAGGAAGCCATTGAGAATAATTCACTCTGACTCAAACAAGTAAAGTCGAGTGCTAGTTAGAACAACCACCTTCAAATATTCACATAATTAGATAGAATGGAGTAATTATTGTTGCATTAGCTATTAGCTAATTCTCTATAATCAATGAACAGACTAACACATCAATTTTTTCTTTGCCTTGTAACAGATGCACAACACAAAAAATATTAACAGATTTAAAGAGATTGCCATGTTCAAGAAATTGATTTATCAAACAAAGTTTTTATCAAAGCATAATATATTACTTATTGACAGGTTGTAATTTGGACATGACAATTAAAAATTATCTGATAACCTGGTTTTCTATTTTTAGAATTTGAAATATATAGATCAGATTAAATTTGCTGATAACCTGTTTATAGATTTGGTGACTAGCTGGCCGCACAAGCACTCTCAAATAATTGGATAGAATTGCCTCCAAACAGTCTTCTTGTGCAGAAATTACATACATCATTAAATGTACTCAACATAAAAAATGTAGCATTTGCTGTGTATTATTTGCATTTGTCATTTATGTTTTAATGATCATGTGACATCTAATTGTTATGACGCAGTGTGACAAGTCTTAATGTATATTTGTCAGTGTAACTGTTAAGGTAGCTAGCTAGTCGAAGCTAATAGTAGGATGCTACAGATTATGTTGAAAACAACTGTTGCCTCCTAATTCAAAAATATAATTGAATTAGTTGTGCTGTACATTATACAATCACAAACAGTTTACACATGGAAGATGAATTAGAATTGGGTAATTCTTGCTATCCTCAATTAATTAAATAATTAGTGGTCTTTTAAATATTCTTACAAGCTTATCACTCAATGAAAATTGAACGAATGTAGGAACTAACTAGGGTGATTTGGGGAGGGGGGCAGGGGGAATATTGGGGACACATGCTTTCCAATATTTGAACTTCTTTAGTGTATATAGACAGAATTACTTTACCATAATTTTGAGACTGAAGATAGTACAATTAAATAATCTGAATGTTGCCAAAAAAATTTTGTGAATGAGTAGGGGGAGTTCATTAATTCAATTTGGAGATAATCAATAGTCATATACTTATAACTGACTGAAAAAGCTTTGCATGAAGACACACTCCCTGTAGTAAGTATATCTTGGTGCTTCTCATGTTTTTAAAACAATAAATAGTGTCATATAGGAACCAATCAGAGTCATACAAACACACAAATACACATTATCTCAATTGTTGTGATTTCTTCTTCAGTAGCTACTGCTGAATTAGCACCACAAAGAGTTCAGTTCATGCAGACTTAACACTTAAACAGCTTATTTTATGCATATGTAGTGGGTCCACGGCTGATTGTTTACAGTTTACTGAGGATAATTGCCACATTACATTGGACAATTATTTTTGTTATGTCCAAGTCTTATCTTTAGTATCAATTGCATGGCCATACTTGCTTCACAGCTCAAGTGCCTGCAGTGTGTAGCCAGATTCACAGCATTGCTGCTTCAATTATAATTAATTACTGGTATTTTACTGGATTACTTGTTCTTCTGTAGTGAATACCTTACCAAATACATGGACTATAATTACATAAAAAAAGGATATGTCTGCACAGCTCATCAAGAAGAATATTAGACCACCTGTTCTTTATTAGATCTCAATGTGTATGCTGATCAAATTTCTATTTCTGCCCTATGGAATATCTTATAGTAATGGAATTCAGAAGTATCAAATTTCTATTTCTTAGGACAGCTTCTTCTATAATAATACACAGGTGGTGTGTCCACAAATGAAAGTTGTGCATGATTTTGTAAAGATACAATGACTGTGGTTCCATTCTTAACTTCATGATGAGTAGGGATAGAACATTAACTTCAGATAAACTAAGTTATTGCGACATTTATATATATATATATATATATATATATATAATAATTATTTATTTGGCTTTATTATACAAGAAGTTCTCTACAGACAGTGATATGTAGAGCTACAACAAGGTGCTGTACTATATAAGATCTGGGCAACCTTGCCATCTCTCAAATTCGTAGTTTCTTGCTTCCAGTCTCCACCAGTAGGACCAAAGATCATTTATCTCGATTGTAACTTGTTGGTATAACTTAACAAATAAGTAATACTAAATAAAAAAATAAAAATAATAAAAAATAAATAAACAAATAAGCAAACAAACAAACAAATTAATTAATTAATTTATTTATTTATTTATTTATTTATTAAATAAATAAATATTTATTTATTTATTTATTAAATAAATAAATATTTATTTATTTTTATTTATTTATTTATTTATTTATTCATTTTTTATTTATTTCTATTTATTAATTTTTATTACTTTTTTTCAAAAGATTAATAGCTTACGTCAATATTCATTTATTTGTTTTAGGGGCTTGCTTTTATGTGTTCTTTGGTTTATTATTTTACTGTATTTTAATTTTTTTAATCATTCATGCATTCATTTATTCATTCATTCACTTACTTCTTCCTCATTTATTCATTTAATTATTCACTTATATATTTTATTTACTTGCTTTTTATTTACTCACTTATATGTATTATATTTTTGATGCATTGTTTGGGCTGAGTCATAGCATCAATACCTTCTCTGTCAAATTCAGTCCCAACACTTGTTATTGGAAAGGTGCGGTGGTCTACATGAACTGCGCTATTCACGTGGTGTGTTTCCGGTTTGTGAATATCTAGCTAAATCTAGCTATAAAAGTTGAATCAATCGAACTGCGGGATAAGATTTCCAATATGTTTAGGCGTACAACAGTGGTTCACTACGCGCTACTACTTACTCTATCACGCTCCATTACTTTTGGTAAGGTGGGAGGCGATTCTCAGTTACTGGTTTGCCATTGTTCAATGCTGTTAAAAAACATTATTGTTTTTCCTATTGATTCCAGTGGCAAATCAAACCTGCCTCAGAGAAGCTGGTGGAGCAGATCCTCCATTTACAGATGATAACAACAACCCAGTCATACCCAGTGGTACATCTGAGGGAGTTTTTGCTATTATACCTACATACACATTCAACTGCTGTGCCTATGTGACTGAATGGGGGACCATAGTGCAACCAGGTGGATCAAATCATCGTGATAATGTATACAGTGTTGGCTTTCAAGTGTACAGACCTTCAGCTGAGGGCAATGAGTGCTACTATCAAGTGGGAATGAATGATTTTGCTACTGTGACTGTAACTGATGGTTTCATCACAGAACCAGTCCAGCCACCTGATTATATCTCAGTCCAGCCTGGAGATATAGTAGGCATTAGTGTAGCCAGTACTAATGGTGGTAATGAGGGAGTACAGCTAAAGGAACCCCTGAACAACAACAAAGTGTACTATATCTCAAGCTACTCTATAGTGGCTAATCCTGGTTGTTTTTTCTCCCTCCATGGAAGCAGTGAGTTCACTATGAGGATGGCAGCTCCTATGCTCAATGTCACTTTGGGTAAGTCAGCCAGTTAAATGGCAATAGCACTAAGAGGGTGTATGAATGATCTTGGTGGCTGACAGTGTGCTGAAAATCTTAGATTAACACATGTACTGCTCAAAAAATCTGCAAATACTCATTCATATGGGTTTTGTGTGTTAAATACAGCCGAATTTCCTTGTCCAACACCTTCCATTGCAATGCCTATCACGGATTCAGAACTCAACGGGCAATCAACAACCAATCCCATAAATACTTCAGGAACTGATCCCACAGGCAGCGCTGGCACTTCTTCACATACCAATTTAATTTTTACCACCCATAATACAGTCCTTGGATCTGCAGAGACTGGAAATATTGTTGTAGGTGTGGCTGCTGGTGTAGTCATTCTATTGGTGGCCATTGTGGGAGGGGCAACAGCTTTGATAATTGTAATTATTGTCAGGAGAAGAAAGAAAAAGGGTAACCAGGAAAATAACTTGGAATTGTTTAACCCTAACTACACATATGACGGTGAGTACAAGTGAAATACTCCATGTGTGGGTAAAGGTGGTGTAGGGTTACATTGTCATTTACACCGCTGGATTAGAACGGCAGGGATGCATTATGTCATTCCTGATTCAGCCATCCCGTGTGCTTCACTCCTAGGCTCTTGTGATTTAACTGTGGCAGCTGTGATTCATGATACTGACAAGTTCAATGATATCACATTATTATCGTGCAGGAACTAGAAGGCAAAAGAAAACTGATGATGATGAGACCCTATATCATGCAGTAGGGCCACGCCCTCAAACTGCTAATACCAATCCTGGATCTCCTTCCATTAGCCAAGAATCTGGCAACAAAATTAGTGGTGTCTATGATGAGCCTCATTTAGATAACTCAGTCTATGACGATCCCACCTTGCCAAACTTTAGGGTACGTAACATAGAGTACAGTGCAGTTAGTTAGTCTGTAAAATTATGCTCTTTATACGTTACAATTTTAGAGACAGGACACCAGACAAAACATGGGCTTGTTTGAAGAAGTAGGATATTATGTGCCCACTTTAGTAAGTTACAACATAGATTATGTCATTGTGTTTGTGTGTATATGATATGAAAAGGAATAGTATATAATATTAACAACAGTACCAACAACAACAACAAAAAACAATGACAACAAACAACCACAACAACTTGCATATATGCCAAAGTTTATACGGCAAGATTATAGAATACACCATTTTAGTTTACCTGGAAGACAGAGACTATGGCCATGGAGATTATGGTTCTTATTAAATTGTATCTCTATAATAATTTAATTATCTCAATCTGACATATCCTGAGATGTGTTAGATTTCTGTGTAGTTGTTGCCTAAGTAAGCTACAGTGTGTATATATAATATATATATATATATATTATATAATTATAATTGGCTGTTCAACCGGAGAAAACTTCAGCTAATAATATATTTACTATTAGCACTATTTGTCATTATTATAGATCACTGCAATCTGGTTAATTTAAGGCTGGATATTTTCCATATACACTGCTTTCTAGTCTCACATAGTTAAATTAACCAATAAATGTTTTCATTGTGTGCTTAGGAAGAACGATCTGATGCAGGATTAAAACTCTATGATAGTACACCAGTAAGTTCATTTAAAGTATGTAAATGAATAGCAAATAGCTGTGTATTGCAAAAAAGAAGCAGAAGTGGAGGTGGCACGGGGTAGAAGTGGGAGAAGTGGAGGTGGCAGGGGGGTAGAGGTGGGAGAAGTGGAGGTGGCAGGGGGTAGAGGTGGGAGAAGTGGAGGTGGCAGAGGTGGGAGTTAACATAATAAAAATGCAAGGAGCTAATTCTAATTTTCCATAGAAGTATTAGTCTATTTGTGAAAATGTCCATTTTGCACATAACTTATGATTGTGATGATTAGATCTTGTTCTGTTGTTCCACTTAGGCCAGTAACTACAATAAGTTGAATTTTTTTGTGGAGGATCACATATACTGGGCTCCAGCCAATACTGCACCTGACCTGTACAGTCAGCTTGCTTCAAAGAAGTACAGAGAAATTCCCAGGAACCAGATTAAGTAAGAATTTACTTTGCATCAGAGTTGACTTTTAAAAATAGCTTATCTAACTAATAGAATAGAGAGTGAATCACACAGAATATAAGATTTGTTATCTTTACTTTGTTAGGCTACACACTTCTTTGGGTTCAGGCCAGTTTGGGGAGGTACACAAAGCCACATGGAGTATAGGAAAGCAAAAAATGGAGCTGGCTGTGAAGACTTTAAAGTCTGGGGCTTCTGAGGAAGATCAAGTCAAGTTCTTACAAGAGGCGGCCATCATGGGCCAGTTCAGTCACAACAATGTCATCAAGATGTACGGAGTAGTCACTCTGGGAGAACCTGTGAGTTATAAGGATAGCTGTCTGTTGTACAGAAACTTTTGCTATCATAATTTGGGAAGTTTGTGGATTTACTCACTGAAATGAAGATGTAATGACTATAACTACACAGGAATAAGAAAACATTTTGTTATTGTTGTAGTAGCCATGTATCATGAAAGGTATTCTATTTTGCGACTGTCTTTCCACAGCTTATTATTGTTATAATTAGGTACTACTTTGTGCTGAGATATTAGAAAATGGAGATTTGAGGAACTACCTTACAAAGTCTGCATTAAAGTAAGCTAACATTACTGAGTAAAATTTGATAATTTCTATAATCTAATCTACTCGACCACACAATGCGAATATTACTAATATTATTATGATACAAATAGGTGCCTATTTAACTGAGAGATTTGCATGAAAAGAGCACCAACAGTAATTAGCAGCACTTAGAAACATTGTTACTTAACATACTTATTGTAGGGAATCCAAAAAGAAAGGGATTCAGCAGACTCTCCTAAAATTTGCAAAAGACATAGCAGCTGGTATGAACTACCTCTCAAAGAAGTGTTTCGTACACAGAGACTTGGCTGCCAGGAATATTCTCATCAACAAGAATCTTACTTGCAAGGTGAGCAAGTACTTATGTGTGTTGTGTGAGGGAGTGTTGGATGAAAAAAACATGGAGAAGAGAAAAAATATCCTTTTCAGAAACACAGGAAGTACAACAAATATTGGATTTTACCTTTACAACTAGAATACTGCGCTATTTCAATGGCTGCTCTCCTGTAGCAAAGCCATAGAATGTAGGCTGAAATGATACTATATGGTATTGCTTTGCTCTAGAATACTTTCAAATGCAGTTTATTGCCTTTTATACTCTGTATCAATTACTACAAGTTTATAGTCCTTTGAGGCTCAGATTTACTCACTTCAGCACTCTTCCCACTGACCAGCTTTCCATTTGAGAATTTCCAACTAATGCTTAAAGGAATCTCAATGGTGGAATCACTCCAAAGCTAATCATATTAGTCTCAAGTCATTATTATCCAATTACTTTACCTTATTAGGTTGCAGACTTTGGAATGGCCAGAGATCTGATGGATGATACATACTACACATCTAGTGGCGGGAAGATCCCGGTAAAATGGACAGCACCTGAAGTGAGTCCTGGAAGAGTTGACAAACAGACATACAGTAATAGTAGTATCCAGATAATGTAGCACAGCACCATATGCCCTGGGATTAGTAATACATGTCAGATATAACGTGGGGTAGCAATATCTTGTGTTAGTGTGTGAATTTATTGAGTAGATATGGCAAAGTATTATTATAATTCTGAAATAACAAATGAATGGATCACATGATAGTGCAGTGGTTGCTAGTAACTATGGGCATTGCATATTATTCTAGGTATTGGGTTTAATAATGTTATCTTTACTGAATTCATTCCCCATCACTTGTATGTACAGTTCTGGTAATGGTGTATATCATTGTGTAGAATATACAGAAACCATTCAAAAGGCTGTAAGTTTAGGACACAGTACTACTAAAGGAAGGCTCATAGGACCCATGTTTGACTTAATCTTTTCAAAAAAAAATGGAATAATTAGCTATAGTAATGCACATGGAGTGAACAAAAATCAGAAACGAATGATTTGTCATGTATTGATGTGCTACTTGTGTATTTGCTATTATTGTGCTACTATATACACACTAATATGTTACTATCTATATAATAATACACTTGTGTGTCAGTAACGATGACAGTGTATCTATTCATGAGAAATTCATGAGATTAAACTGTTTGGTAAAGCATTGTTGTTGTCTGGATGGGTTAAGTGTTGACACATTCAGTAGAAGGCGATTAATTGTTACAATAAAGCAGATGGAATCAGCGAAGAAAGTAGGCATATCTTTCAAAAAGGAAGGTGTACGAAAGACAAGGCAAATGTTTTGCGAAGCCTAAATCCACAATAATGATAGAAGGAAAGAGAGACTTAGTAGCAAGAGAGATAGACAAAGGAAGAGAAGGAGCTCCATGACTCAACAAGAAAGAGCTGAAGAAAGGAAAGGAGTGGGATAAGAAAGGCTGAAGTAGTTCAGGAAAAAACAAGTGCGGGAGAGGGAAACTGATGTAACTTTAACCAATAGTAGAGAATGATAACAATGAATAAAAATAATTTTATACGTCAAGCACCACTGTGTGGAGAGGTACTTGCTAGTTGCATATAATTATTGTTACTCATTTACACTATTTTATAAACCCTGCAATTTTGACCCATATCAAGTATTGAGGTGCAATATATTGTAATATTAACTTTGATCATTATACATTATGATACTGGAATGATAGCTTAGATATGTTGAAAAAGGAACGTAGATTAGGGTTTTTGATAAATATAATTAAAAGGTAGCATTGGCAAAATAACTTGTGCTAAAATACTTTGTTTCAATCAACGTGATATGGTAAATGATAGTTGATAATAGCTCTGTGTTAATACTAATCTTTGTTAATAATTAGCTTTTTAGCATAGTATGTAATCATATAGTTATTATACTATTGAGTGTTTAAAGTTTGTAGGTAAGTGTTGGTGTTCTTAAATTGATTGAGAGTGTTGTACAAAATTGTGACTGGTTCTTTTAGGCACTACTGTACAAGAAGTACTCTACAGACAGTGATGTGTGGAGCTATGGTATGGTGTTGTTTGAGATCTGGTCAGTTGGGAAGAAACCCTTTGCCAACCTCACAAACCCTCAAGTTCTTCGGCTCTTACAAACAGGATACTGCCAGCCTCCTCCCCCAGGATGCCCCAGGGCCATATTCCAACTCATGGTGGATTGTTGGTAAGGTGTTATATAAGAAGTAATATAGTATATATGTGGCAGAAAAACTTCGTATAATCTCATTATCATCTGGCTTAATTGATACCATAATGATCCTTTGGCTGTTGTTGTTAATCCTCAGCGTGCATGCGCGAGAGGGTTATTGTACTCATCCCAATGGTTATCTGTCAATTTGTATGTCTGCAATGTCACACTCTGATTTTGGAGATTACTGACAATTAACCATTAATTTAGGTATGAACTTACTCAGAATGACAATTATAGACCTTTTAATGTGCTACTTTTTTTTAATTTTGGGCTGATTAATGATAATATACTTTATACTCAGTTCTTACTGACAAATTGCATTGAAAATGTTTAACCCTTTTTCAGTTCATATTTGTGTTCAAGCTGTTGCTTATCGAAAGAGGGGTTGCTTAGTCAGTTTTGCCCATTTATGCAAACTCATAGATTAGGGAATTAAAGAAGTTTATTACAAATAATAATGAAACTACTATCAATGTCTTATTTGCATAGGAATCCGGACCATCAATCTCGCCCTAAGTTCAGTGACATAAGTCAACGTTATTTACAGCAGCCTTCTTCATCACTACTCCATTGGTCTCCTGAGGACAATCGCATCTCTCCACAAGTTGGAGTGTATGGAGCACCATTACATGAAGCAGAAAGACTCTACATTGACTTACAACACAAATATGAAGGCTGTCAGAAAATATAAGCTTACTTAGTCATTTTTACTAATTCATTGTTGTTGTTTTTGTGCAAAATTTCATCTTAACTTCATCTTTTCATTAACAACATAAAAGTGGTAAATGTGTGGTTTCACTTTGTGGTTAAACGACTGCAAGTTATCAAATGGTTTAATCTATATGATGACTGTGTGGTGGAATGAACTAGAAACAAGAAGAAGTAGCTAGTTCATTGCCACCAGAGTTAGGCCCCCAGGCTAATCACTAGCGAAGCACTCCAAACAATTAAGCCGTTACAGATAGTTATAGTTGAAGTTTAAGCAAGAGAGCAAGCTAAATTAACTGACTGAAGGAGATTCGGCCACAGTAGCTATGTGTAACCGAACTGTGACAATGGTAAAAATATAATTATACAAATTACATGCATGTTTTGAAAGTTGACAGTTACTATGGATGGTATTAGGCCAACAGAGCAATGACTCCTTTCAGCAAGCTGTCATACAATGCAATGAAGTTATGTCTCGACCTAATATGAAAGCTGTCCCTCTGCAATATCCCAAACCTATATAATTTGACGAGTTCAAATAAACAACAAAACTCACATTAAAAACACAACTATGGTAGCTACTTCAACTATATTTTATTTACGACTACACTATATGCTAATATATAACATTTTAACCTGTGAGAACATGGTATGAGTATGCAATATTACTCGTAACCAGATCATTCACAGTGCACCTTTACCCATTCAATCCATTAAAACTTCGTGAGAATTCACTCTCACATCCAAGCATTAGTAGCCAGTCCTGTTAGGCATTAGTAGCCAGTCCTGTTAGGTATTAGAAGCTAGTCCTGTTAGGCATTAGTAGCCAGTCCTGTTAAGCATTAGAAGCTAGTCCTGTTAGGCATCAGTAGCCAGTCCTGTTAGGCATTAGTAGCCAGTCCTGTTAGGCATCAGTAGCCAGTCCTGTTAGGCATCAGTAGCTAGTCCTGTTAGGCATCAGTAGCCAGTCCTGTTAGGCATCAGTAGCCAGTCCTGTTAGGCATCAGTAGCCATATGTGATGTTCAAATCTTGTGCACTTGATAATCAAGTCTCACTAATACAGAGTAGCTATGGCTATAAATTACAGAAAATGTTTTACTATTATGAGTAGTCAGACCCTTTAGCCAACCACCCAACACAGCAGTTGGGTAAAGGGTTTACCATGTATTTCACAATTTCCATTTAGCTAATAGCTCCAAGCTCAACATGTTTTGCCCCATTCTTTAGATGTAACTAGTCACATGCGAGCAATCTGATAGGTCCATTACGATAATCACTCTTTGGCGACTAAAAACACTTGTATGGTAGCACTGCTGTGCAGAGGCATCAATTGTGGTGTAACAATGCTTTTGTTATGGCCTGCCCATTACTCCTTGTCTGCTAAAATCAGATAAGCATCATTGTATAAGTGTTCTGCTATAAATAACGATCTCAAGGAAGGGAAACATAATATACAGCCAAAATGTGGCTATAAGCAGCTGCAATCATATCAATGTTTTCTTAACAACCTCTTAGCAATGAATAGAAATAAAAAGGTAATTCAAGAGTGAAATTCAAAGACAACTATATTAGCTAGCTAGCTAGCTAGCTAGCTATTCAAAAGCCCTTTATTATACTTGTCTCAATTTATGAGGCACATTTACATCCTCAAATGGGAAAAGAATGAAACAACGCTAGTACAGAACTGGTAAAGGGTTCAGAGAAATATTGGTACTCTGAATGTGAGAAAGGTTCAGGCGTAGAGCGGGAATATTCTGTCTCAGGTGGCCAAGCTGCAGCGATATAAAATATATATGACTATGTGGACAACATATCAAGGTCAATTGACCACTTAATTTGCTATATATATTCATAATTACCATTAAATTTTTGTAATTAAACTATATATATATGGACATAGACACACATGCCAACCATGCATGTAATTAAAATCTATTTTTTCACAGGTCACCCTAAGAGGTGGCTAGACAACTTCGTTTTCAAAATACAGCAGAGAAGTCTTCCACCATTTCGATCAGTTCAGTTTTCCAGTGTTACAAAGATATAAATTCTATACAAGTATAGATAAATAAATATATATATATATATATAAATTTCTAGGGCAGTTGTGTGTGACTGCCTTAAACTTGGGAAGGAATAGGGAGGTAGGTGGTTGTCTGCTTGATAAATTTCAGGTGGTGGTAGCAGTTAAGTGGGAAGAGATGTAATTGTGACATCTATATTAATGGTGGTGGTCACAAAAAAGCTGTTTTACAGGAAGCAGAAATAGCTTAGAACGGAAGCAACACCACAACTACAACTTGTATTTTTTTTAAATTTTACTTCTTTTTTCTGGTTAGCACAACAATACAGCTCCTAAAACAAAGTTCAATTATTCAAAGTCACACTTTTTTATTATTAATTAATTAATCGACACTATTCACTCTTGCCAAAATCAGGGGGGGGGGGGGGGCTAAGCTAAAGCCTCCCTGTCTACAGCCATGATATATACCTATACCAGAAACAAACGGAGACTGTGTTGTCCCACCTTGCTTCTAAATGAGTAGGTAGACACAACATCATGTTCATTTTTGCTTTGCAGGAAATGACAAGTATTAACAGTTTTCATACCTATGGTTTCTGTTTAGCTAATCAGGATAAGCTCATAGCAGCTCAGGAGTTCATCTTGCATCATATATAGCTATAGGCACAGATTGATCCATAGCATATGACTGATAGAGCCAGAAAATGTCACCAAAGATTGCTGCAGTCTTCCATTTATATGTGTCCTTGCTGCTCTCTGTCTCAATTATTTCAGGTAAGGTGAATTGTCTGATACCTAGCTGTGATAGTGCCACTAAACCATTTTGAGGAGCAAAATTGCATATACAAGAAAGGAAAATAGTTAAGTAATCCAATTTGCAAGTGGATAAATTATGCTAGTTTAAGGTAGCTAGCTGTTATAGCTGATTGGTTGATACAGCTGTTAATCAGAGTTAGTTTGCATAGCTAGCTTTAATTTGCTCAAATCATAAAAATTAATCATTGTGTAACTACTACTCCAATAAGTAAGTATAACAATAACTTGACACAATATTCATTCTCCATTATAGTGTTAAGTCAGCCCTGCCTGCAAGAAGCTGGTGGAGCAGATCCTCCATTTACAGATGATAACAGCAACCCAGTCATACCCAGTGGTACACCTGAGGGAGTCGAGGCTATTATACCTACATACACATTCAACTGCTGTGCCAATGTGACTGAATGGAGTACCATAGTGCAACCAGGTGGAGGAGGACACAGTAATGGTGTGTACAGTGTTGGCTTTCTAGTGTATAGACCTATAGGTACTGCCAATAGATGCTACAGTGAAGTCGGCAAGAATAATTTTCCGAGTGTGACAGTCAGTAACGGTTTTATCACAGAACCAGTCCAGCCCTCTGACTATATCACAGTCCAGCCAGGAGATGTAGCAGGCATCACAATAGCCAGTACTAATGGTGGTAATGAAGGAATACAGCTGGATGAAACCCTGAACAACAACAGGGTGTACTATACTGCCACAGACTCTCTTGCAGCTCTTATACCAGGAAGTTGTCCTACGACAGATGGCGGAACTTATACTAGAGTTACTGCAGCTCCTATGCTTAGGGTCAGTTTAGGTAAGTCTCAATCAATGATGAGGTTGTGTATCTTATCAATATTTTGAAACATAGCTATATAGGTGTGAGTTGTGTTTATACTACTATCGTAATTATATTGTGGGTTACATTTACACACAATATGTTTATGTGTTGATTCCAGAGGTGTTCCCTTGTCAGTCATCAACAATAAGTACTCTGTCATCTAGCACACAAGTTGAGGGCTCAACTACTGAGTCCACCATTTTAGAACGACCACTGACTACTAGCCCATCAAATACATTGGTGAGCCATGCCATCACCACTGCTGCAACTGGAAATATTTCACTCAGCACTTCAGTTTCTACAACTACTACCACCACCACTGTGTCCAATACTTTCGTTATGCCTGAAGGAAATGGGAGTATCATTGTGGGTGTGGCTGCAGGAGTGGCAATACTTTTGGTGGCAATAGTGAGTTCTGTAGTAGCACTCGTTATTGGAATTCTTGTTCGACGGAAGTCATCAAAAATTAGAGAAAAGGAGGATGAACCTTTAGAGTTGTCAAACCCTAACTATATCTATGACAGTGAGTACAACAGAAGAAAATTAAATATGGAGGATTGTAATTGCTCATTTATTGTTGGGAACACCTTAGCTATGTTCCTTGAAAATGGTTGTTGTTATAGCTAAGAAATGTTAGTCTCATCCGGTCACTTGTTTTGTTTTTTGTTGTTGTTTTTGCTTGCATTATTCTTTTGAATAACACCTTGGAGTTTGAATGCATTAACTTATCTTTCATATAATATGTAATACCTTGCATAGGTGTCAGCAGAGAAAAACTGACTGATAGTGGTGCTATAGGAACCAATTACCATGACATAGGACCACACCCTCAGGATGCTGCCACCAATGCAATATCTTCACCAGTTTACCAAGAATCTGACAACATTGGAGATAATATTGTGCGTGTTTATGATGTACCTCACTTTGATGGAGTGTATGAAGACCCCACCTTACCAAGCTTTAGAGTAAGTTGGATCTGTTGAAAGGTAGTTTCAAGCTTAATGAAATGTTGGGTGTCTATGTGTACTACGTATTATTCTTGTAAAATATTAATAGAGACAGGACACAGGACGAAACATGGGCCTATTTGAGGAAGTTGGATATTATGTGCCCACTCTGGTAAGTCAAAAATGAAGTTTAAAAACATTTGATTATTTAATGTTCTTGCTCAGAAGTAGAGCTTGAGTTAACAATCAGTTTAATATTACATTCTTGGTGGCTAATTACACTCATCAGAGTGATTTGGCAAAATATTTCACTCTCAGGTTTCTACATACATCACTCGACTCATGTAATAATGATTATATATTAACATATGTGTGTTTTCTTGTAAGATGTGAAAATCTTATAGTACTCATTTCGTGAAATTGTTTACAAACAATATTGGTTTCTTATACCCATGTAATAAAAACAATATTGGTTTCTTATACTCATTATAATTCTAATACTATTACATTTCTGATGAAGTACAAGTCAACTAAGTCGTTAGGTATAACTTTTATTACACAAATGCAATTTATAATAATGATAAATTAAATTGGCGTATTTGTTACTCCTAATATTTCTGGATTGTGTGCTGTAGGAAGAGCGATCTGAAAAAGGATTGGAACTTTATTCAAGTCCATCAGTAAGTGCATACACAATGTGTGATAATTAGTTATTATTGTAGATAGCTAAATGACAGCGAGAGAATGAACTGGTATTTGGGGGGAGGGGGGGGGGGGGGGGCACCCCCTATGCACCCTCAGCAATTCTAATGCTCGTTGGATTGATTTGTATTTTTACGTAGGCCAGCAACTACAGTAAGCGGCAGTTTTTTGAGGAAGATCAAGTATACTGGGTCCCAGCTAACACAGCAACTGACCTGTACTGCCAGCTAGCTTCTAAGAAATACAAAGAAATTCCCAGGAACCAGATAAAGTGAGTAATTATTAACATGTACCATGTTTACCTCAATCGAGAAGATGAGAAAACATTGCTATAGATGAGTAACAGTTTAGAAAGCTACCCTGGAAGCTGCTTTGCCATTTGTAGAGCACAGCATGTAAGATAAAAATGATGCTTAGAGAACCTTTAGAACTTCCAGAAATGTGTAACCCCAGCACTAAATCAGATTTTGATTGAAAATACACACAACAAGAAACATGAACATAATGCACTGATTCATCTCTTAGGCTACACAGTCCATTGGGTTCAGGCCAGTTTGGAGAAGTATACAAGGCCACATGGAGCATAGGAAAGCAGAAAATGGAGCTGGCTGTGAAGACTTTGAAGTCTGGGGCTTCTGAGGAAGGTCAAGTCAAGTTCTTACAAGAGGCGGCCATCATGGGCCAGTTCAGTCATAACAATGTCATCAAGATGTATGGAGTAGTCACACTGGGAGAACCTGTGAGTACATTGACATTTAAAATAAAATTTAGTCCAGTGTTCTCTCAACAGTTTATTATGTCTCAATATTAGTTCAGTGTTCTCATTATGTCTCAATATTAGTCCAGTGTTCTCTCAACAGTTTATTATGTCTCAATATTAGTCCAGTGTTCTCTTAACAGTAATATATTCAATAATTAATCAATTATTGTAGAGAGACCTCTTACTACACAAATACTATAGAATATACGAACTATGTTTCTAACATCAATGAATTGTCAATTATTGTAGAGACAATATGACAACAATAAAATATTGAATTTAGAGTTGTTATTCGTAAATTCTAAACTTTTATTGTTGTATGGTTAGGTTCTTCTTTGTGCTGAGATGTTAGAAAATGGTGATTTGAGGAACTATCTTATAAAATCGGCTTTAAAGTAAGATTTTTTTATTAATGAATAATCCATTTAGTTATGAAATGATTCGAATATATGCAGTCTGCTTTACTTATGTAATCTAAATACAAAAAATTATAACTCCAACTAATTATTTAAAACATTATAAATATTAATTATTACAGAGTGTCCAACAAGAAAGACATTCAGCTGACTTTCCTAAAATTTGCCAGAGACATAGCAGCTGGCATGAACTACCTCTCCAAAAAGTGTTTCATACATAGAGATTTGGCTGCCAGGAATATCCTCGTGAACAAGAACCTCACTTGCAAGGTGTGCTAATATTTAATGCTTTGTGATGTGGGTAGGCTAGAACAACTCATGTGTAAAAACATCAGAATTGGAGTATTTCTGATTGGTTTGCTACTACGCAATATCAAAGGCTCCTATGCAGTTAGTTGTGTACAGCCATATAAATGCAGACACAAATATTTGGGTGATCCTTTGCCGCCATAGGAAGCCAGAAATCTCACTAATAAGAGAAGACCTGTCAAGAGTCTGCTAACAAGACCACCCTTAGGTACCACCTTCTGACCTCATTCCATGTTTTTAGAATGGGGAGTGATAAGTTCACTAAGTCCATAAATATCAATTTGTTTTACCCTATAAGGTTGCAGACTTTGGAATGGCCAGAGATCTTATGGATGATACATACTACACATCCAGTGGCGGGAAGATCCCAGTAAAATGGACTGCACCTGAAGTGAGTTTGATAAAATGTGTGTATATATTATATATAAATGACTTCACTTAGCATTAGCAGCCTGAACCACACTTTACAAAATTATAATTATTTTGTTAGAGTTAATCTAGAGAAACATGTCATCTTATAAAGACATTGCACCTTCAACAGCCAGGGCTACAATTATTTCACATCTAATAGTAGAGCACGTAAATTGCCCATTCAAAACTAAGGTATGGGGTAAATGCAGCTGAATTGCACGGGAAAAGTTAAATAGCACAGTGGCTAAATAAAATAGCACAGAAACTAAGTAAAATACCACAGTAGCTAAGTGAAATAATACCGGTAAGTGAGCATGTGCAGTGCTAGCCGAGGAAACTTACAATTACTGTGAGACTATGTCTCAGACGTTCTGCTCGGATATCAACAAAATTAGTTCAACAGATTCAGAGGAGCCAGGTTGAGAACAAAGTTCCAGAGGAAGAATGATACAGTGTAGCTACAGTGTAAATGATTGTTAAAAAAAAAAAAAAGCTGGCCTATTATTAGTGAGTGGTAACACGGTTAACCTGTGCTATTAGGTATTAATAGCACTCATAAAGCAATTGAAATAACACTCCGCTCCGCCTCGTGCTATTTCAACCACGTTACTCATGCTATTAATCCCGAATAACATGGTTACCCGTGCAATTACTCACAAATGCTCATAATATTGAGACTCAACAGTAGTGTATTTTTATTTGTTTGTTTGTTTGTTTGTTTGTTTGTTTGTCAAAACATCACTACCATTACGTTGTAGTCACCTGTCTATGATTACCAGCCGGCCCTTGTGCAGGGCTGGTTGAAAGCTTTGCCGTGACCTTGTTTGAGGGTTTACACATGACCTCTTTGATGTTAAATTAAAAAGCCTTGTGAGTCAATGCACAGTGTCTAAGTTGTTGTCATTTCTTCACTACATTTCCCAGAAATATTAGCAAACAGAGAACCTATATGTGGTAGAAAGTCAAATCCAACGTGTTGTGATTGAAATGACTCATAACAGCTAAGTTGCAGTATACACTCACATCATCTCTAAGATTTTTTTTATTCATCTAGGCCATTCTATACAAGAAGTACTCCACAGACAGTGATGTGTGGAGCTATGGTATGGTGCTGTTTGAGATCTGGTCAGTCGGGAAGAAACCTTTCTCCAACCTCACCAACACTCAAGTTCTCCGGCTCTTACAGACAGGATACTGCCAGCCTCCTCCCCCAGGATGCCCCAGGGCCGTATTCCAACTCATGGTGGATTGTTGGTAAGCATTCACTACCAAATTGACACAACCTAGCATTAGATTATTCTACATAGCACGTATTATGTAGCTATAGAATGATGAGTCCTCATTATTTAATGCTGAAAATCCCTCTTTTTTAGATTTTTATCCCACTTTGTAATATAGTTGGTTGGGCTATGTGACTTTCATCTTCCCTTTTGAAACTTTGCCTTCTTTTTTAAACTTTCGCTGCCTTTCATCACCAATTCCACCTGCTTAACTGCATTTAATTACCTTCTAAACCTAGCCATGAAAGCGTGGTACAGGAATTTCTATTTGTGGTTGAGGAGGACCACTCCCAGAAATTTGCTAACAGTAATTGTGTGGCAGAACAAATTTGTTTCCCCACATAGCAGTTCAGTAAAGGGTTTAGCTTCACCAGACTACCCATAGTGATTGGTGTGTACGTACATACAAACATACAAACATACATAAAACTACACTCAATTGACTCAATTTAATAACACTTATATAATAGCTGTACTGCTTTAACATAGTTGCCAAGTCAAAATGTCAAAATAATACGAAATTGGATTTATAATTTTTTGTTATCCGTTTGCATAGGAATCCAGACCACCAATCTCATCCTAAGTTCAGTGACATCAGCCAATCTTATTTACAACAGCCTTCTTCATCACTGCTCCACTGGTCACCTGAGGACAATCACATCTCTCCACAAGTTGGAGTGTGTGGAGCACCATTACATGAAGCAGAAAGACTCTACATTGACTTGCAACAAAAATACGAAAGCTATCGGGAAGTATGAGCGCTATGAAATAGCCCTATGGATGGATCCCAATTGAGCAGCAATAAATAAACTCTAAAACACATCATTGATTGTAATTAATTATTTTTTATGAACACCTTAAAATTGAAAATTAAAATTATAAAAAGTGATACTTTTTCAAAATTGAAATTACAGTTGAACTTCAAGTTTGCTGAAGAATTGTTTATGACTGAATTTAGACACTAATTTCATGACTTGATGAAACTATAGAGTTCAACACAATGCAAATTTTAATGAATTAATTAATCATACTTCGTTCAAGGGCTTTTAGCTATGTAATAACAACATGCCAAAAAATAACTCTATAAGAATTACACTAGATTCTTAATGTATTAGACTATATCTTGTAAGTGGTAAAAACTGAAGTTCCAATTGCACATTCAAAACTTAAAATATATGTCCAAGAATGGCACCAACAAATTATTTTATCTATTTAATTTTTTATCAACATTTGCTATCAGGTAGCATTGAAGGTGACATTCCTAACTGGTAGACTTTCAAGTCACAATCACAAAACAGTAGCCATTCAAAACTTTTCCTTCACTAAAGTTGTAATGGACACCAACATTAATTAACTATTCAAGTTTCCACCCATACATTGACTCTGATGTACTTCCCATGTCCTTGCCTCAGTAATTATTTAATTATCTACTCTTCCATTAATCAATTATATCATTATTTACTTTACATTTATCAATTATGTAATTATTTAATTAACTAGTTTATCTATGTTTCTTTTTCTCATGCACCCTTATTCATTTGTGATAGCTGGTTTTCTATTGGCTGGTGGCTAAGTATCATTCTAGGAGTTTTTGCTGTATCTCATATTAACCTATGACACCTTGGGCTCAGGGAAGCTTAACTCCTGGTGGCAGCGACCTGCCTAGAACTGATTAATCTCTATTCTGGGAAACTTTTTCTAGCCTTCCTTAGCCAGAAGGTCAAGAAGCTCCTGGGAACTCTAATCTCCCACACGTGAATCTGTGAACACCAATGATAGCATTCCACAATTAAGTACATAATCTTCTGGCATCAAGCTTCCTTGAAGTACTTATACCCATAAAGACCTTTATGAAAGATACACCAAAATATGGCGGTATAGCATTGCTCTAAAGAAAGTGTCCCATATTGTTTTGCAGAGTCTACTGTAGCAATTAAGAGATAGCTATTGAAAGTGTAATATTGTAAGTGATGAGTTGAAGCAAACGTTTGAACTGTTTTCAATAAAAGGCCAAGGAGAACAGAGTGTTGGGTAAATGGGCGGCATCCACGGGAAAGTTGATACGCATGCTCAACGGTATGCACTACGCAACGATTCCAGTAGATGAAAAGGATACCTTGGCGTGCTTTTGCGTGTGATAATATGTTATTATACAACTAGCAGAAAACTATCAACAAGTGAAGTAGTTGTGTAAAGAAGCCTTGAAGTTCCACGGGACAACTTTAGAATCACAAAGAAGATGCACAAGATCAATTGGGTCCTACTTTTGTTTCAGGCGATGGCTCAAGGTTAGTTCATAGCAATGAAATGTTAAATATAGGCTCCAGATAGTCATTTTGTATATTTATAGTAAATGGGCAGTCCTCCTGTCTCGAAGGTGTTAATGAGAGACCTCCTCCTTTTGTTGACAACAATCACAATGATATCTTTCCCAGTGGGACTCAAGCTATTGTAACTTCTTACAAATTTCAATGCTGTGTTAACATAACAAAATGGGAGACATTTGTTCAACCCGGTGGAAGGCATCACTTGACTGGAGTTTATGTGATCACGTTTCAAGTCTGGAGACCTTCAAATGCAGAAGAAACTGGATGCTACAAAATGGTGGGATCAAATATATTCACAGGAACTGTACAAGATGGAGGTAAAGTGGAACTACTTGTGGAACCTTCAGACTATTTTGAAGTTCGACCTGGAGATGTAGTTGGGTTTTATGTCCACAGTAACAATGGAGGACAAGAAGGAATACAGGTGGAAAAGCCAATCAGTGGCAATGCCAATACTGTGTGGTATCACACGAGCAGTGCCAATGATTTCCTGGTTTCAGTCAGTTCTGAATGTCATTTTCCAGTGGGACAGACAAGAATGCTACGGAATTTATCTCGAGCATCACCAATGCTTCATGTACACACTGGTAAGTTATTTGTAAAAACCACAAATGCCAATTCACATTATACAATTATACAGAGGGTATGTGTCCTACGGAATCTCCCCCCATGCTCACGGAGACTGAAACCCAATCTACATTGCCTGCTTCTACTGTTACTGCTGCAACTACAGTTAATTCAGGTTTACTATCCACTACTTCTGATGACTCCACAGTTACTCAACAGCTAATGGATGGTGGATTAACTAGTCCCAATTCTCTGGTAAATGAGACAGAAAATTTGGACAATAACAGCCCTATATTGAGTTCAACTCTAGTCCCTGATCATGATAAGTTGTCTAATGTTGTCATTGGGGTCAGCATTTCAGTAGTATTAGCATCTACAGCAGCAGTTGCTGCCTTAATGATTTGTATAGTGATATGGAAGAGGAGAAAAACAATGAAATGTACACAGGAAGCCAGTTTCATGGATAGACTTGACCTGACGAATCCAAACTATGATCGTGAGTAAAATCTGCATTTTACTGTTAAATTTGAAGTACTGGTTACTCACAAAGTTGAATTCTAATGTGACTAAAGGCAGATCAACATAAAGTATTAATGTCTGATAAACTAGACAAAAATATTCATTTCAAATGGCATTGTATTTGTGTGAGGTTGATGTGTGTAAATAATCGTATTTGTTTTAATATCCTTGCAGTAACACCTGTATCTGACGTTCAAGCTACTACAAGTTCACCACTGAGTAACAAGAAGACAAATATTATGCCTTCAAAGCCTCCTCAGATTTTACCCCCACTTCCTATGGGTCATTATGATTTTGGAGCCACCTATGAAAGTTTAGAATGTGAAGAGTTGACCCCATACTCATTCCCTCAGTCACCATCATCTAATGCGGAAGGGCCATCATTTAATAATTACGCTTACATAACAGTAGAAACACCAACAAACAGATGCTCCAGCAGGAACTACGTGTATGCTGATGAAGAAGATCTCTATCATGCTATTGGACCCAATACTGTATTTCCACCTGGATTGGGTGACAAACAATCAGACAGAGTTCTTCCACCTCCTGTTCCTAAAAGAAATGATGATGATAGCTTGAATTTCAAAGGATTTTATCATGTTTTGGAAGATGGAAAAAATAATCCAACTTCTCTAATAAATCCTTCAGCACTCTATGAAGACCCTACTGTCACTAAGTACAGGGCAAGTACAATATATAATATTAATTTGCTTAGTCAGATTTTTTTATAAGAAATTTGCATTAATTATGCTATTTAGACAGAAGATGTAGAGCAAAGAACGTTTGAAACAACAGGATATTACGTGCCCACTGAAGTAAGTAATTGCAAGTAAAGGAGTATTTGACGACACTATATACCTGATCATGTTGATAGCACTATTATTACAATTTAGGAAGAAAGAAGTGAAAATCATGGATATGAACAAGCATATGAACAGGAATACGGCTACAAGCCTGTAAGCTAATGGAAATGTAACAATTCAAGACAAATTGTATGACTATACTTTATATACAGATTGACAGGTCTAGGATGTTAAACTTCTTTGTTGAAGACCAAATCTACTGGGCCCCTGCTGCTACTGCTCCAGCACTTTATGCTCAGCTCTCTTCCAAGCGCTATAGAGAGATACCCAGGAATCAACTCATGTAAGAAAACCAGCTAGACATAAGATGTGCATTGAAAATAAAGCAATTAAATTCATGAGTACCTTCATCATATTTAATAATATTGATCTGTAGACTTAAAGAACTCCTAGGAGCTGGCCAATTTGGTGAGGTTCGCAAGGCAGCATGGAGAGTTGAGGGTCAAGAATTGGAACTAGCTGTGAAGACACTGAAGTCTGGAGCTTCAGAAGAAGACAAAGTCAAGTTCTTACAAGAGGCGGCCATCATGGGCCAATTCAGCCATACAAATGTCATCAAAATGCATGGAGTAGTCACAGTTGGAGAACCTGTGAGTATACAAATTCTATGAAGTAATCATATTATAGCTTTGAATGGAGTAATTGGAGTGTGTTCAGCCATAAAATCACTCTTGAACTTCCTCCCTCTATGGCCAAACAATGGGATTGGATTACCATAGCTTCTGTTAATAGCATTCTATTCCATCATTAACCTCTAGCCAATGTCACTAGTAGTTGTAACATAAGGCATGTTTATTTTTTGAACAGTTCTGGCTCATTTATTCGCATTTGAAAGCTCCAGCTTGTCATCATGCTATACAAGTTTTTGCAATTTTTTTTTTGATTGGCACATGTGAGGTCTTGTTGATGAGACGTTTTGCCTTTCCTCTGACATCATGGACACATCTTTGAAGCACATGGTGGCATATCTTAGTGATGAGTTTGGCAAACTGATTTGGCAGTATAGATATGTTTGGCATTGAGCAAATTAAGTTACTCAGTATTGAATGGGTTGATTAGACATGTAATGCTTTATGTGACATGTATTTTGGACAGCATCACTATTCCATTTATGGGGAATGGAAGTTTGTTTGCTCAGTTAATAAATAGGAATATTAAATTTATACCATTCATATAATAGAGTATTTGTTCCAGAAGAACATCATTATGAATTGAACAAACTAATAGTTTCACAATTTAAAAATTTCTTTTTTAACCGTGTATTGTCGTATGAGTATTATTGTTTTAGTAAAATTGAATCTTTTTTAATGATGTTATAGTCGAGTACTTACCTTTTAACAATGCTAAGGAGAAACAGTGTCATATCTTAGAGGCTCTAACAGTCTGCTTTTTAGGTAATAGACATGAACAGCATTAATTAGGTTTGCCTCAAGGCTGGCCTGCAAAATTAGCTGCTGCATGCAAGGCCTACAATAATTCTTAAGCAATCATCAGTTTAATTATTCTATCACATATATGGCATTATGCCACATGTACTTCCATATACCATACATTATAATTATATTAATATACATATCGACAACTGACTCAAATTTGTACAACTCTCTTGCTTCACTATGCTTGCTCACCAACAAGTTACATCTCTCAAATAGGCAACTTGCAATGGACATGAATAAAGTATAAAAGACTATAGTCGAATAACAAAACAAGTGTGAATAGGGTTTGTTTTCTAATGCATGTGAAACAGTATCAATCAGCAAGTGCTGTCAATTACTTTCTTTAGGCTATCTATTTATACATGCTATATATTTTTTTGCCATATGACATTATGTTCCTAATGGAGTTTTTTAATCAACTTTGTGTTTACCTTATTGATCTGTTTATGAGCAAATTGAATTAGTAGCTTGAGTATACTTCATCATAAATGCTGTGAGGTTTATTGGAACATGTATTAATGAACACTATAATCATTCTCTATTCAATCTAGGTTATAATATGTTCTGAAATTCTTGCAAATGGAGACTTGAGGAGCTACTTACAAAGCTTCACACTAAGGTTTGTGATAAGTTTGCTTGCACATCTACAGAACTATAATGAAGAATATTACTTTTATTCACATCTTTATGAATGCAGTGGATCCAAGCACAGTGACTTTAAGGAGGTGCAGCTGATGTTCCTAAAATTTGCCAGAGATATAGCTGCTGGAATGGAATACCTCTCCCAAAAGAGTTTTGTTCACAGGGACTTGGCAGCTAGAAATATCCTCCTGAACAAGTTTCTCACATGTAAAGTAAGTGTTAACATGAGAATGTCAGCAAGGATGTAAACACGACATTTTGTCTAAATAATTAAGCTTTGACCTTTGATAAAAGTAGTTCAGAATTATCACACTCAACATAAACTAAATTGTGCAAAAAAAAATGTAGTAGGGTAATCAAATCCTTAATCCCTTAGCTGTGAGTCTTCTTGCTATAACAACCCACAACTTCCATGCCCATCACAGTTCATACTGTCTAGTAACTCTCCATACAGTAGTCTGAACTGAACAAGATCATTAAACACATGCCATCTAAACATTATTTCAGAAAATCTTCCAAATACAGAGACATAGCTACATGATAATTTTATTGACTATTTATTAACCCTTCTAAATGAGAGAATTCCCAATGAAAGATTCTCTACTTTCCTGCATGATTCACTGCACAGAGATGGTTCACTAATAGCTAATTGTTTGTTCAGGTGGCTGACTTTGGTATGGCAAGGGACTTGATGGACGACACCTATTACAAATCAAGTGGAGGAAAAATTCCAGTTAAATGGACAGCACCAGAGGTTAGAAAATTAATGCTAATTACCACTGGATATTAAGTCCTTGCCATTGTACAGGCATTATTGTATAAGAAGTTTTCTACAGACAGCGATGTATGGAGTTATGGCATGGTGCTGTTTGAAATTTGGTCAGTTGCTAAAAAGCCATTCAGTGATATCATGAATAACCAAGTACTCAGGCTGATACAAACAGGATATTGCCAGCCTCCACCTCCAGGCTGCCCTAGGGCCATATACCAACTCATGGTTGAATGCTGGTAAGGGGTCTCATTTAAAGTGTGATGTTATAGTGTAACTAAGCAATGTGTATTGTCATTATGGAGAGAGGGGGAGGAAGGAAGGAAGAAGTGAGAACGGAGAGGGGAGGAAGGGTGGAGGGAGGTAGGGAGAAAGAGAGGGAGAAAGAGAGGGAGGGAGGGAGGGAGAGGTGAAGGTAATACATATTCAATCAAAACTTTGTAATGTGTTGGATTCCTCCATTGTAGGAACCCCAGTCACCAATCAAGACCTAACTTTAACACCATCTTTCAAAACTATCTGAAAAAGCCATCCATTATATTACTAAACTGGACACTGGAAGAGGGGATGTCAGAGGCGTCAGGTGTATGCGGTGCTCCACTTCAGGAAGCATACCATATCCACATGGATTTACAACTAAAGTACAAAAACTACAGAATGCTGTAGATTACCACAATTTTCAACATAATTTTTCAATTTGTGTTTCATTAAAAGTAAGAGCGTTAATTTATGTCACAGTTTCAGATCATACCATGTACAGTATTTCATTACTACCAACACAGTATTGCCTATTCATTTATTTGTTGGTATAGAAAAAATTATTTATTAGAGTTCCATACAAGAGAAACATTTTCACCATTAATTTAATTAATAGAAATTCATTTCATCAGCCAATGTTATTGCACCCGCAAACTAACAAATTAATTGCATTATCTTCTTCCTTTATTCGATATTTTGTAATTTAACATGCTGGTTTATATAATAGTGTCCTATAGCAGAATTAATACTCTTACTACTACTCCTTTTCTTATACTAACCTGATGTGGCTAACCAGCTAGTAAGAAATAGTATAGTTTAAAACTATCTCAAGCAGTTTGGTTTGGATCTTTATTTGCTTAAATTTGTATGGTGACCAAAATTCCTGCCATTACATTCACTGAATATAGTGTCAAATTTTGTATATTGTAAACAGTAAAATACAATGACACATGTATAAAACATGAGTAAATAATATAGCTAATAAACTGTTCTCGTTTGTCTCCTTGTTGGTTTCTGAACATATACTGGAATCTGTTTCAGTAATCTCAGCACAACCACTCTGCTTCAAAGGTTTGAAATTTCAAGATGTATTTATTCCACAAAATTCCACATTCCAATCTTCGCGAGCAATCACACCATTACTATTTGGTATTTGCAGTAGGAGTATGTGGTCACCAGAAAATCATCACTGGAGTGAGAGATGCACCACTTTTATAATTAGCCTGGGTCTGAAGTGGCTAGCCAGTCACTTAAATTAAATATGATAGTTTAAGGAGAAGTGAATGTAAAGCCTCCAAAATCCTCTTGAGGAATTGGCTCTCCCAAATCTGAGTCTGTGGATAGTCTGGCTGTCTCGTGAGTGTAGTAAGTGTCAAAGTTGCTAGTATCATCATCACTTTGCTGCAATAAACAAAATACGCATTCTCTGAAATAAATAACTGACATATAGCTATAAACAACAATAATAATTTGGAAAAAAACAACAACAGCTGGCCCTTTTTCACTTTTTTGTATGTTGTTAAGTTTCTATAGCTAAATAACATTTGGCAAGTAATTACCACAAGGGGCTTGTACGGAGGTTCCAACTCTTTCCTCTCTAGTTTGTCCCAGTCTATGTCCTGAAAGAATGGATGGTTTCTAATGGGGCACATATCTTCTATACATCCCAGTCTCTCCCATGGCTTGTAATTCAGAAGCTGTAACCAATGTCATAGTTTAAAAATACATTTTTCATTGAGAGTAGATTACTTACATTTGAGATGAAGTTGAGAACATGTCCATTCATAGTCTTAGGAAAGTCAACATAGCCCCACAGAATAGCTTTGAATACTTGCTGGCGATTGCGACCCTTAAAAGGCACCTGTTATTAAAAAAAATGAAAAATGAATGAAACTTCACTTTATTATAGTTCTAAATTCATGTCAGTATTTACTTAACCTTTCTACCAACACTAAATGATTCAAAATTCAGAATTAATGCTGTAACTACAAGGAATAGTTATTCCTGGCATTGCAATCAACTCTGTTACTACCTGCATAGTTAGATAAAACAATAGCTATCTATATTTCACATTATTAGCTAAGTAATGACAACACATTCCAGACATACCTCTCCACTTATCATTTCGAAGCACACGACTCCAAACGACCACCAATCAATTTCAAATGAATAGTCTTGACAAGCAACAACCTAAGACAATAAAACAATGATAGATACAAATTTACTAATCCCTCCTGTACTCCCATTCTTACCTCAGGAGCCATGTAATAGCGAGTACCACATCTAGAATTCTTTGTGGTCACTCCAGGTATCATGTTCTCACAGCAAGCACCAAAATCAGCCAGCCTGCAATGACCATCTTTATCCAATAGGATATTTGCTGGTTTTAAATCTCTGTACATATAATTTATAACGAGTTCTTTGATAAAAAGAAAATACTCAAATATATAACTGGGTATTGATTTACCTATGTATAATTCCATTTCTGTGAAGATATTGGATGCCAGCTAAAATTTCAGCTGCATAAAACCTGTGATGAAGAACAGACACTCAATAAATTGTATAATACAATGTATTTTTTATTTGTGCTACAATAAAATTTTAATACATTATAAACTGTTATGAAGTTGTTAACTATTTTAGTGATGCTACTCCTGTTATTATTACACTATAATTAGCTTGACTGCTTACCTAGCTCTGTCCAGTTCAAATTTTTGTGAGATGCGAAGATGATGGGAAAGGCTTCCTCCACTCAAATACTCCATCACATAAAATAAGCGACCCTACAGAAAATACCATTTTTTAAAGCAGTTCACTGATTTTACACAAATGAAGTACTTACTGGATCAGAGAAAGTAGAGTGTAAATGGGCCAAGAAGGGGAATCTAGATCCTAAAGAGAGAACTCTTCTCTCTGTGTGAGTAGCTTCCACATTGTTATGTTGAATTACTTCCTTTTTCTTCATAGATTTAACTGCATAATACTTCTTACTCCTAGTCTCTTTGGCCAGGAAAACCTAAATGTTATAAGAAATACATTAGCTATGTGCCTTCTATCTCTTTCAATACCAATACATTTTCCGTACCTTTCCAAAACTTCCCTCTCCTAATACTTGAACCAGGTCAAAGTCTGACAAAGTGTAGCGATCCTTTTTGATACATTTTACTTCTGATTCAGATGTAGGTAAACAAATAGGAGAGATAGAATTATCTGCACACACAAAAACATTGAATGAAATTGATATATTATAATACTCTTAGCCAATAATAAATTAGGTCAAAACTAAAATGGCTATGTTTAGCTGACACAAAAATGTATTATTATTGTCATGGCATAATTATAGTCACGAAAGCTAAAGGAACAGTAATGAATCACATTAATGAATCACATTATAATTATTTATCATACCAATCATATTATGTCCCTCCTGTTGAGATGGGGTACTCTTCTTCCCTTTCCTTCTGCGGTACAACTTCCTAATAGAGCCTGCTAATTCCATACTAACGACAGCCACAGTTGTACAAAACAGATGAAACTCAAGTAGTTCCATCCAATCTTCCTTCTATAACATATATATGTATATTTTTTTAATAAATCACACTATAAAACATAATAATGATATCTGTCTATTATTATTATTATTATTATTATTATTATTATTATTATTATTATTATTATTATTATTATTTTATGAGCTTATTAGAAGTTATAGCTATATTGAAACTTACAGAATAGAGTTATTTACTTGAAATAAAAAATAAGTGGGTGAAAATTTTGCAAAAAAGTTGAATCAAAATCGCTACTACTAGTTCCTGCGTTCCACATACGCTAGTTTGAGTAGTAGCGTACGGCAGTCCCCGCGATAATTTCCACAACAGACGCTATACAGATCAAAGCGCATGCGTAGAATAGAAAAACGTATTATATGAACGCCAATCTTGTCCCACTAACCCCCAATTATCTTAATGGAAGTTAAAAGTTTATAAATAGCTTCATAAGCTTTATAAATTAAAGAGCTAAACAAAATTAGCAGTTAATTATTCATTATGTTTATATGTAACTATATCACAGCTACTACAATAAAAGAAATCTTATATATTAATTAAGTTGAGCTATTAAATCATTCAGTTAACATTAACCAATAGATCAGTTAATCTCTAATCAGTCAAGTGATTTATTCTATCAATTTATCTATCTATTTACCAATGAAAATTACGTCAAAATTTTAAGACAAAAAATATATAAAACGATTGTATAGATAGTATAATGATTAAAGAAGCTTACTAAAAGTTATTTTGCTTGAATAATTGAAGATACAAGCAGTATCCGAAAAAATTCACTTCCCGAAAGTTAAACCAAACTGATTTACACTCACACGTAGCGTACTGTCGTTCAGCACGATATGCCACAGACGCTATCCCAATCCAAGCAACCTCAGCGGCGCATGCCTAGTAGTAGAGGGAAAGGGGGAAACGCGGTTTTATAGATATCACTAATTATGGGTAGCTATAATAGTGGCAGTTAAAATGACAGTTGCTATTACTAGCTAGAAAGTAGTTTGACATCAATTACTCTATTCTAGAAGTTAGCTATGTAGCTAGCCTTCAAGAAGATAGAACAGAAAAAAGTACAGATAAAAAAAAATTCCTATGCGTGAAGTATAACCGACTTCTATTCTGGGTAGCTAGCTAGCGTTTTATTGAGTAGCTACTAATCAGTATTCGCTTTGTACCAGCCACTCCCCTTCACACACAATGCAATTGGTTTTCCTTCAGCAAGCATATTTAAATAAGTAAATGTTCAGTTTGTTCAAAAAAAATCTTAATAAAAATAATTAGTTAAAGTAGCCCATTGTCTGGAAGAATCACTTCTACTTCTTATACAGTAAAACTTCTATTCGCGACCTCTCCGAGAAGCGACCAACCTCTCTGGAGAGACCAAATCATAGCCCCCCCCCCCCCCCCCCCCCCATTGCAACTATGTACAACAAATATAGTGCATTTAGAACCTCCGAGAAGCAACCACCTCTTATTTCCGACCAGCGACCAATTTCTTGGTCCCATCTCGCTCAGAATAAATATATTAGCCCCTGACTAAAGACCACACCTACTGAAAATTGAGAGAGTGTGGTCACGTGTAAGCTAATAAAAATAGCATACTAGCTACTTCCACAGTATTCAATTTTGTCTGAGACAAAAGGTCTTGGCTAACTGTTTGCTGAAATTAGTTTGATGCTTCTATTTAATCTTCATTTTAACAAAAAGTGCAGAAAATAGCTAATATCCACAGGACAGCAAGTGCTACTAGGAAAAATCACCTGGCTTGCTACCAAAATAAAGACTGGTGTGGTTCTTTGCAAATACAGCCTCAAACAATCCCCTTATTCTGGAGAAAAAAAATTTACAGAAAATTGCATCTCCAGTGGCAGCATATCCTTATCAAAGTAGATAAATTTGGTGGAGAAATAACTAAGTTAGCTACCAGGTAGCCATGACAAGAAGGCAATTGAGACTTCAGAAGAAAAAAATTACTTGTAAGATGTTTGTCATCAGGACACCATTCAGATAACTACAATAAGACATGCATCAATTAATGAATATATTTTTTCTTTAACTCTTTATCACAAATAGACATTTACAAAAGAACCTCTGAGAAGAGACCAAAAGTCCCGTTCCCAATGTGATCACTATTTGGAGGTTTTACTGTAGCTAAAGGTCTAAGTTAGTTCGGGCTGTAAATTAGCTACTAGTCTTTTCTTAGCAAGAGGAAAAGGTGAGCTATTGACAATGGCTGTAAAAGTTACCTTGTTCAATTATGCATGATAATCATCAAATTTATGACAAGAAAAGACAAGCTTCCCTCTTATTAGTCTTATATTGATCGCTCTTTGTTTTTCTGGTCATGTAGGTTATTATCATGCAATACATTTTACAATGAAGCCTCACTGTCACTATAGCTACTTTAGAATTTCTTGAGATCATAATGGTTACCACAGCAGAGACATTTTTCGTTATAAGGTCTCCTTTAAAGTATATAGGGGATGAGTTATAGCTAGCTAACTAATGTCCTTGTGATTAACTATCACAATGTTATAAATTTTCATAAAAACGTTTTAAAGTCCATAATATAATATTTGTGAGGTAGCTGAGGGTGTACTGATTAGATAATCTTTACACTGTTGTCTACTTTTCAGTCCGCCAATAGTTACTCTTTCTTTTAATTATTTCTTCTTCTTTTTTTTTTGGTGCAACTTTTAGCTACTTCTCAGTACTAAAATTCAATGCCTAATAATACTGACAATTACATTGCAGTTGGTAGAAAATGTCACCATGAAATATGAACTTGAACATTGTACTAAAACACTGGCATATAATTATTATAGAAATTTAGGTGTGGTTGCTGACTCATGTGCAGGCTGTATATAACCCTAGCTAGCTATATTTACTTTTAAAATTTTTACAAATCCACGCAAGCTATAGAAAAAGACTACTAATTCAAGAGAGATTAAATAAACATATATTGCCATATTGAAACTGATAAAAACAAACATGGATGAATTATAACATTGATTTGAATAAAAAAAAAAGAGCACATTGAACCTTCAAATAAAGAAATGCTGATATTAGTGAGTGCTTTCTGGTGGAGGATTCTGATAAGTTCGCTGCAAATCAAAATACAAGTCACTGTCCATTTCCAAGGGTTTTCCAAGATTATGTGGCCCATTCTTCATACTTTCAGAACCTGGAGTCTTGTCAGTGTTGTTTTCTTTCTCTTTGGTAGCAGCCTCCTGAGGCCACTGGAGCAGCGACTCATCAGGGGAATCAAGATAGTCATATATACTATCAAATGTTGGTCTGCAGGAATGCTCTGGATTCCTATATATTACATTAAGTATTAATTATAATAAAATATTAGTGCCCTCCAATTAATAGGCTTTAATTACTTGTACTATTAGATAGCATTTCTTTTTCTTTTTTACTTGAAAAAATAAAAGGAAAAGCAAAGCATCAATATCCTAGTTCTTGATGCCTTACCAGCACTCAACCATGAGGTGATAGATGGGCCTGGGACATCCTGGAGGAGGAGGTTGGCAATGCTTGCTGCTCACCAATGCTATTACCTAAACATAAGCAATAATAATTATAAATCTCCATATCAACAACGAGGCATTTATTTACTCACTATTGGATTTGAAAAATCACTATAAGGCTTTTCGCCAAGTGACCAGATCTCATAGAGGACCATGCCGTAGCTCCAAACATCACTGGCCGAAGAATACTTGTTGTAATGTAGAGCCTACAGTATATAAATCAATGTTAAACTATGAACTTAATAATCTAAGTGAACAGTCTGAACAAACTTAATGTGTGAGTGTAATAACTTTATTGGGGAAAATAGTGTGGCAATACTTAAGTGATGGCTATTTATCACATGACTGTGAAGTTACACCATTTTATCAAAAGATGTCATACACGAATCTTTCACTTGTCTTGTGTGCTTTATTTTAATCACATTATTGATGCTCTAGCTGAGTTGGCAGGTTTATAACTACATTAATCTTAATTTACCTCAGGAGCTGTCCACTTCACAGGAATCATTCCTCCATGAGACCTGTAGTAGTCTCCTTCATTTTCCACGTCTCTGGCCATACCAAAATCACCAATCTATGCCGCACAGAAAGAATACTTACATAGACTCTCTTGCAAATCCCATTAAAGTCATATACTGGTATCTATTCATTGATTGAATACTAATTACTGTAGTTAACTTTGACACAACTTGTACATAGTACTTAGTAATGTATATTTCACACGTTAATAAAAACAATATTGCCATCAACTGAGTCATGGTACAATAACCTGTGTAATATGTACAGAGACTAGGGAAGCCACGTTGTATCGATTAGATGGGTGTGGCATCTGAAGGTTGTAACCTGAATCTAATATTGCTGATGGAATATTATCTCATGTTTTGTAACTACCATTTGTTTGTTTCTAAACTCAATGGCTTCATATAATTCTGTGTTTGCATTCCAACGGCTTGTGCCTGCAGGTCAGCGGGAGGTTTTAAGGTGGGGTATCCTTTTTGGTAAAGTACTCTCAAAGGCCTAAAACAACTGCACATAGTATGCACAATGAATGCACGCTGCAGATGAGAGGAAACACCATATACACATACTTGTGAAATTACATCTTTTGTAGGTTTCATCAATAGTTCAGACACTACCTACAAGTGTTTTTGTGATCATACACGTACAGTTACCAGCAAAAGTTACAGCACACTACACAAAGCATTAGTACAGACACAACATGTAAATTATGTTAAATAATCTAAGAAGCCTTTATTAATTCTTATTTCAGATATGAGGGGAAAAATGTAACTTGAATCACTTATAATGGGTTATTTTAATGAATTGACCACTAATCGCTATAATATGAACACCTCTAGACTTGAATTTGGTTGGAAAAAGTGACTACTAAAAGTGTAAGACTCAACAGTGTAACTTTGGATAGCTCAGCAACTGATGAAGCGCCTTGCCAAACACCCAGCCCAACCCAATCGGCACCAATACCCACACAAATTCAAAGAAATACAGCTATTGCACTAAAGAAACCAACAAATACATCAACTGTACCCAAGCTTCGGACAACCAGACAGCAAAATGACCACAGAACATGCTAGCTTGTTCTCTTTCAATGGCTTACTTTACAGGTGAGTTCCTTATTGAGCAAGATGTTTCTGGCAGCAAGGTCTCTGTGAATGAAGCACTTTTTTGACAAGTAGCTCATGCCATTGGAGATGTCCTTGGAGAACTTTACAAAGAGACTGGGGACCACGTCAGGCAGTTCTCTCTTGCTCACTCTGCAGGAGATAATATTAGAAGTATGAAATTATCATGAAGGCAGGTAATTAATGAAACAAAATAAGAAAGCTTAACAATCCTTTTTGTTTGGTATGTGTTCAGTAACTGTATTGGTAAGTTACCTCGGATGAAGTTTCTGAAGAAAGCTTCTCAAGTCTCCTTTTTCCATGTATTCCAGAACTATAAGAACCTAATTCAATATGATATAAAAAATTAAAGAAGCAGAGATAATATAATATGATAAATACTTCAATCTATTATTATGTCTTATTAAATCCTGATATGAAAATATTTATTGCAGGAGTCACACGGAATAATAAAATAGAAGCCAAAATCTCCTATGTTTAATAGAACACCCATACCAGGTCATCAGAGCCAATATATCCAATAATAGCCTTAAAAGTGGCTTTCCATCCCAGACAATAGTAAATACACTATAAACATTAAGCAAAGAGAGAGTCTGACATCTGAGAACTTACAGGTTCTGCAACAGTGACCACTCCATGCAGTCTCACGACATTGCTGTGTGCAAACTGTCCCATAATGGCCGCCTCCTGCAATAACTTGACTCTCTCCTCTTCATCATTTCCTTTCATGATTTTGATGGCTGCATCCACATGCGTGCGACCATTGAACCACACCCCCTTGCTCACTGAGCCAAAGTGGCCGGATCCTATGCTGTTGAGGACACTGCAACACATTTAAAGATTGGCTGTGAACCACTCACACTCATACACTTTAGCTAATGAAAATGGAAGTTATCAGTCACTATACACATAAACATAACTAATTAGTACTCCATCATTGAATCTAAGAATGATGCTCCCTCATCAGTTACAAAATTGTTAGCTCTACAAGAGTATAACTTTTGCAACATTCAGTTGACAAGACAATAAACAATTGCTTTGTGGTATTTTGGCTCCTCTGATTATATATACTTCTTAATGAGGAATCCAACCGCTGGGTTCAAAGTGGGTTCTGATATCCGACTGTGCATCAAAACACGCCACAGCTCACAGTCTAAACACACACCTCAAGAATTCCACTTTCCACATAAGAACATCACACTCTGCCCCTAGCCAAGTTCACCCCCTGGCCATACCAAACCTACAGCAGCTAGTAACCCCAGTACTTGCATGTTTAGCAACCACGTTGTAAATTGGGACTAACAGGTTGGCCGATGTGCCAAACTAAATCAACGATAGATGGGGGAGATCAAAAGGCATCAATAATTGGAGTTATATGGAAGATTCTGATCTGGTTGGTGAACTCCCCATTCCATTGCCTCTGTGTGAATATGTTGTATAAGGAAATCACAGATTGAGTTAAGAGGATTTCTTCTAAAGTGAGTTCAGGAATGCCATTTGTCATTCAGAGAAATTTGGCAGTCATAGACAGAAGAGACACAAACAGTCACCCATGATGTTTGCCATTTTCCAACATAAGCTAGCTACTAAAATAAATTGGACAATAGATGAATAGCTACAAATTACAGCAATCAATTAACTGTGATTTCTATACCAGCCAATGTAATTCATTGTATATTACTAGACTGGCCATTCGTAAAAGTTAGACTGGCTAGATATATATATTTACTTGTACCATGGTTTGTTCAAATAGTCCAATCAGATTGCTCAATTCACGGTGAATATATTCATACTCCAAATCTGCTAGACTAGCCAGTATATTAACATGTTAGTGTCAGGACCACTACTGCAACTCTCCTGTGCATGCTCACTGAGAGTTGACTTAATACCTCAGTTAGGTACCTAATGTGCAAATAATGTCCTACCTTAGTTCATGTCGAAATATTTCCCGATATTTGTTCTCTGCCAACTGAGTATAGAGATCTTCTGCTGTAGCCGCTGGCGCCCAGTAAGTTTCTGTCTCGCAAAAGTAATTTAAATGATCATAACCAAGTACCTGGCCAAGAAAATGAAAAAGGTGAATAAAAAACAATGAACAAAGCTAGATGCTGCTATAATATCAATGAACAAGGCTAGATGCTGCTATAATATCAATGAACAAGGCTAGATGCTGCTATAATTTCAATGAACAAGGCTAGATGCTGCTATAATATCAATGAACAAGGCTAGATGCTGCTATAATTTCAATGAACAAGGCTAGATGCTGCTATAATATCAATGAACAAGGCTAGATGCTGCTATAATATCAATGAACAAGGCTAGATGCTGCTATAATATCAATGAACAAGGCTAGATGCTGCTATAATATCAATGAACAAGGCTAGATGCTGCTATAATATCAATGAACAAGGCTAGATGCTGCTATAATATCAATAAACAAGGCTAGATGCTGCTATAATATCAATGAACAAGGCTAGATGCTGCTATAATTTCAATGAACAAGGCTAGATGCTGCTATAATATCAATGAACAAGGCTAGATGCTGCTATAATTTCAATGAACAAGGCTAGATGCTGCTATAATATCAATGAACAAGGCTAGATGCTGCTATAATATCAATGAACAAGGCTAGATGCTGCTATAATATCAATGAACAAGGCTAGATGCTGCTATAATATCAATGAACAAGGCTAGATGCTGCTATAATATCTATGGTTACCCTCTAATGCTCTAACTACTGATCCCTACCTGGCTATTCTCTATTTCGTCAGCCATCTCATAATGGCCTCCATTGTGTAACATCAGCATTCGTCTCTGCTCCTATATAAAGAATTTTAATTCATTTATAGTCATAGCCTACAAAATAGGCTTAATATGACTCTAAAAAAACAACAACAAAAAAGAAAGACTTAGGCTGAATTTTTGCTTACTTCCGTGGGTACGTAACCATGCGAGTATCCCAGAGACGGTGGCATTGTATCATTTTTATCTGAATTGAATCCAGACATATTTGTAATTGGAGACATTGTCTCTGGATGAATATCTTCACTAATATGGTCATACTGCAAGATACTTGTCTCCTCATCTGCTTCATCTGGATCAGAATAGTCGTGACATTTGCCCTCACAGATGGGCTGACGATTTACACTATTTACTTCAGCAATGTCTCCGGAGAGTGGGCGTGGCCTGGGATTGGGGTCGTACTTGTACCTCTCAGAGACCGGAACAGGTGACGTGTAATCTCCAGACATCTCCGGATAGAGGAATTGCTCTGAATTGCCGACACACTCGGACGTCGAACTGTCCACAGGGCGAGGGGGAGTGTGTGTGGGCGGAGGGACATTAAATGTGTTAGCTAGTTGGGGCTGACTGCAAGCGTTCTGGCCACTTGGTAGAAGAGGTGCGACAGCATCCAGCGGGAGTGGTGGGAGTGGCTTCGTGAGAATGGATGATAGGTTGTTGGCATAAGTGTTTGGTCGAGGAAGCGATCCCTGAGGAGTTTCAACCTTGTATCGAGAAGTGGTGAACACACTCTTGGCTCTCCTTTCTCTCTGCTCTGAGTTATGAAGCAGCTGGTGACCTCCAGTAGGTAAATGACTACCATGGTGGCCGTTACCGATATTGTGGGCCCGATCAATCTGTGAGCGCGAAGACACCACTGACCAGCCACGCCCCTCTCTGGTCCTGGAACCGAAATGGCTTCCCCTGTCGGACATCATTTCTCTCATGCTCTCATCATCACTGTTCACATAGAGAGGTGTGAACGGGCTGAACACGCCCCCAAACTGTGTGATCTCGGCATTGACATAGGCGTGGGTGGAGGTTGTCTGCTGACTCAGTGGTCGTGGAGAAATGGCAGAATTGCTAGAGGAGTTGCTATGTTCTGCAGAGTGGGATGCACCCATCATGGAAGTCTCACCTAACATTATATAGAATATCTCATTATACTATATAACTGAACGGACATCAGTACAGCCAATTTAACTGGTCTAAGGTTACTTCATTGATTCTTAAGTTGGTTTTGTTGCTGTTTCAATTTTCTGTATCAAAATAATGAATTTATGAACTTGTACTTCCCATCTACCTAAAGAGGACCTAATTTTATGGAATTCAGAGCAAATACTTGTGGTCAGAGAAGTGTGCTACAGATGTTATAGATGTGCTTTGAATTATGTTTTCATTGACACACTAATTTCTATCCATTACTGAGCAGACCATGAGAGTGCTCTATATGTATCACTGCCAAAATTTAGTCACACATGAGTGTACACATGTGCCTCTCCAATCCCATCTGTGGCCAAAAGTGCAGTTCGCTTTTCAGATATTACGTAATACTGGAGGTATAAATATGCTTCAAACAAAAACATTAAGTACATGACCCCACTGGAAAAAAAAATTAAAACTGGAAAATATCAGAAGTCTGCTGGTTTAGTATTTATGCGAGTGCCTACGAGTGAATACAGCCAGTTACACGTGTTATAGTTTGTATGTATATAAGTGAGTAAGTATTGTGTACAGCACACCAAAACCACAATGAATAATGCATAAACCAGGGAAGATGAAATAACCAAAAGTAATGACCTAATGTATAATAAAAAATGCAGGTAAAATGGAAAAACGCTACCCTAAACAATTTCCTATTTACTTTAGTGCATTATTCCTATGGGGCAGCAGTTATTGGACTCAGTTCAGTCCACAATAGTCACTGCTATTGCTGACTCATCCAGTGCCTATACATGGTGTGGTTGTGTTTGCTCTTACATCATAGTATATAAAGCAGTGAAGTATGTGAGAAATATCCCATAAACTTTGCCGCAAAAAAAAAAATTTAAAATAGAAGTGGTAGAATAAAAAGCAAACAAACAACAACATCAGAATAAGCTGGAATTGAGTTTCTGTCCTTTATTTGAGATATATTTTAAAAAATACATGAAATATTTCGATAGGTGCATTGAAGGCTTTCAAACTACTATGTATAATATGAAGATAGCTGAGATTATGCATCCAAATTAGTTGTGAAGCCAAACTTGGAATTGCTGGCAAAACATACAGCTATATTAACCTATGAGCAGTCTAAACTAAGGGGCTCCAGAGGGTTGATCAACACAAGCCATACCTGCCAAATACAGGGATCGCCACATCAGCTATTTAATATCCTGCTTTCTTCATTTGTTGTTTTGCTTTTTTTTGTGTGTTAGTTGTTAAATGAAACATAATGTTCAACTGTAGATTCAATAGGTGGCAATTTATGTATTTATATTAATTGACTATTATCATTATGCTTCTACAGTTGCTTATGTTTTTACTTTAAATCATCCTATTTAATCAGCATAACATAATAAGCCTTATATAGTAGCCTTTTCCACTGACCTCTTCCAGCTTCTGCCTCTCCATTAGCAGGTACAAATGTCTTCTTGACAGTCTTCTTAGATAACACACAAGCGATGAGCACAAACACCAGCACCACCAGAAGAACCAGCAGCACAACACTCACTACGACTACCACTAGAGCCGCAGGAGACAGGAGACCGGAACTTCCTGAACCATCATCATCATCATCACCTGAACCTTGATCCTCACTACTAGCTAAAGAAATGGTAGTGGTAGAGTCTGTGGGTGAAGGTAAAGGTGTTTGTGTCCTGTCGAGCATGTTCGTGGTGGTCTGTGTGGAGAGCTGCGCCTGTCTTTTCACACGTCCACTACCTAAAGGGTAGTCGTAGTGGCTGTCACAGCTTGGAGACACTGGCGGTGTACATGGCAAGACCTCAGCTGCATCCATTTCATGAAACTCTGCAGCAAAATAATACAGAATCAAAGAGCTGAAAAATTGTATTCTCTATGAAACTTCCATAATACAAATATGAAACCATATTTAAATAAAAGCCTTGAATTTCCCCCAGATAGCAACATTTCTTCAACATTCATTTTTCTTAGTTCGAATACATGATCTTTACTTTAAACCATTCCGTAGTAAGCAATCTTCAAAATGCTTTCTAATGTAGTAAAGTCTCTATAGATTATATCTACTTCAATTCACTATTATAAGAAATAGCTACAGGATGTGATATATCGCTACAATATTACTGCATGCTGCAGGCATCTATGGAATCACACACTTAAAGTGAGAAATGGTCTGCTCTAATAACCCAGGAGGTCACAACAAACAACAATGCTAAAAAATCAATAAAACTGTACTTAATGTATAAAAGTTACTGTGTAAAGATTGCTATAGCTAGATACTGACAGAGGTAAAATAAAACACAGATGGCAAATTATTATTCTGAATAATAGCTTGTATTCACTGGCCTATAATATGATTAAAATTATAGATCTATTTCAGGCTCCAAAAATACTCGGTGTTAACTCTTTTCTGATAAAAGTCTGTTGTTTCACTTCAGCCTATTGTTAGCTGTGTCATTAGAATGATTTGTCATGGTTGTATCTTTCATGCTTGTAAAACTCAGTACTACAAATGAGCAGCCTTTGGAGGAACAAAATTGAGAGTACATCTAGAAGAAATGCAGAAGGGAGCAATTAATATGGACTACAGATGGTCAGAATGCAATAGAGTGTCACAAGAAGCAACTATCACTATAGTTACTCCCCCCTTTACTTTTGTTTCGTATTTCTTTCTTTATTCTGAATTGAAACCGGTCAGATTTGCCTAATCTTTTTTTACCCATAACTTTAGGCGATTACATTCTGTAGTCAAGACACACTTCTTTGTACCCTTGAATAAAGCTCACTTTAACCTTGTCCCAGACACAAGTCTGAGTACAGTACTTTAACTTACTATATTTAATGACAAATGATCTCTTCAATTTTCTTGCACTAGTCTTTCCACACACTGACACAATCTCAGTCATTGCTCCTACTTCTTCCTCCACATGGAACACTGTTTCACAGTTTTCACTTCTTACACTGCCGTCGTAACTATCCAAAAAGGTTCCCAGGTGGCCCCGATCCACTCGCCATCCTACTACATCACCCTTCTTTACTGCCAGTCCAGGTATTATGCTATTTTCCACTGTTTCGTGCTCTGCAAGACCAATTCTAGGAGCTGACCATAACTTTTTATATTTTCCATTGCCAATTGGCCTCCAAATTTGAAGGGTAGTGGCTATAGAAATGTTTAATGACAAATTCTGTAGACACCCATCTTTTGAAAAGGAGAAACCACTAGCAAGGATCAAAGTAAATTTACTTTTTGAAGGTAAATGAGATTGTGCCAAAGTGCCTGAAATAAACACACAGTAAACGTTAATTTTCATCCAGCTTAGTAGGTAGAATTCTGCAAGAAAATGTGTTCGAAATAGACTTACCATCGGTTATTAAAAGCGATAATACACAAAAACATAGCAAATAAATTAATGGCATTGCTACAATGCAGGAATCGCTGAAGTGAATTCAGAACTAGTCAGCTAGCAATATTGAGTTACTTTAGCGGACTTTCTATATAGAACATTCTGCTGCAGCTAATTCCAAACTGCTGACTATACCTAGCCGCCACGCCCTCTACAGTCGGACTAGCCTAATCTTAGTGTTTACAAACTTGGAAGCCAAAATAGCTCTTTGTACAAACAAATTCTCATTTCTGGCAACAGCCGTGTTTTTTTTTACGTGGACCTCTAGCTCTCGAGGCGTTGGCGCGCGAAGACACTGGCCGGATAATGCATTACATTCCAAAAATGGCTGCTGCGGTGGTGTTAAAATGGTACACTCTCAGGGTGAGCCTGGCACCCAGGTCAAGTTTCTGGTAAAACCTTATGCTTATACGGATTTGGAATGTATTATACCACACACACCCACTATTAGTAACATGTATTTATTGTTCAATAAAAAATAAAATAAAATAAAAGTTCAGCCAGCTAAGCTATGTAGCTATTTCATCAGATCGGTCTTTATCTACCACTTTGTTAGCAACTAAATGACCAGATGAATTATTAAATAGCATTAATGTTGATATAATTAGATGAAGAATATTCCATAATCAAGAGACATACAATATAACATAAACACGCAAAGTAAGAAAGCAGGTGCATAAAATGACTTCAGGGCATATCTATTTCAGGAGCTACAGAGACTCAAAGGTACCACCACTATAGTCCATATCCTCCTCTTCTTTTCCTGGTTTCATTTTGTCTTGCACTTCATTTGGTAGCTAGTGTCAGCTGAGCTTAACGGAGCCTGCAGGTACGCTCCTGTTGCAGATGAGGTAATAACGGAGGTCACTGGAGAATTGACGCAGATATCGCACAAAGGATGGTAAGTCCTGCACACAAATACATACATAAATACATACATACAAACATGTGAACTTTGTCCCCATGGCACTAAGTGCCAATTTTAGATGACCATAAGATATTAAAGTATTTTATATGCACGCACAAGTCCGGGAGGGGGCAGAGGGAACAATAGCACAGTGATAGCAGGCAAGCTGTCCACCACACAAACAAAATTCATTCAGCCTTAACATATTTGATTTTAAACATATTTGATTTTAATCATACTTTACCAGTTTTAAACATACTTTACCAGTTTTAAACATACACTGACTTTTCAAAGAAAAAAAATCCGTACTCAAATCAGTGCCAGTCAATTCTTTTCTTTGCAAGCACACGTGTACAGTCTGTCAGAGACATAAGTGGGAGGAGTTAATAAAGGCTAAAACTTGTATATGACTAATGATTTGAAATCATTGTTATGCAATGAACCTGAAGAAATGCTGCTAATAAAATGTAGGAACACTTTAATGGTGTTGTTTTTTGTTTGTTTGTTTTTAATAGAATGGGTCTCATATAACTGTGCTCAATTTCCATAAAAAGAAGTGATATACCATCATACAGTATTCCCACAGAGCATCCTATGCTTTGCTCGCCCACAAAATAAATAAATAAACGAATCAAATATGTACACGAGACGAAAAAATCTACCTTTTCTATTTAATAATGGTTGATCTGAACCAACCTCAAATGTAACAACTATTTTTCTCCACTCACCTCCACTGGCTTGCAGTTGTTGAGTAGTTCTTTCTGTTGCTCTGCAGTCAAGTCCTCTACATTAGCAACAAACTTAACCAGGAATTCATGATGGTAGAAGGAGAAGTCAACGGCAGCCATGCTGTAGATGCAGGAGCACACCTCATCCTGCAAGATGTTGTGAGTCTTCTGCACTAGCACTTGGAGGAGGAGCTGCAACAATGGGTACAGCATACACCTACGAAACTGAACCTGAAAAAAAAGAAGAAGAAGGAAACACTGTATAATGCACTTTATTATGAGATGAGTGGACTTAGTAAATTTATAGGGGGGAATCTCTTCTCTTTCATTTTTCCTTTGGTGCTTACCTTAGAGTAGAGCTTGTGTTTTGAGTTGAGTGTCTCCAAGGATGCCAAGTTGTGTTTGAAGACTGTGATGTCAAACTGAAGGAAGGAGTGGCCATAGCTCTGTAGAGTACAGGAGAAAGTGAGTTACGTGTGTGAGCGTGTGTGTGTGTGTGTGTGTGTATGGAAATGGACATCAACAGAACATGCTATACCCAGCAAAGCCAACAAAATATTGCTACAATGATTATTCCCTATAGAGTTGTGGACACACAGACAACCCATACACAACAACCTGCTTTGAAAATGTGTGACAATAAAAGATAAAGTAATTATAACAAGTAATAACACTTTGCCACAGCAATGCACCTGTATATGAAGGTGCTTCCACTTCCTCATCTCTCATAAAAATCTTTGAATAAACTGCACAGGACATGCAGCTACAGGAACTAAGAGAGGAAAGAAGTCTACGACTGTTGCAAGTACTAGTAAAAGCAATAGACTAAATCTTTCATTATGACCACAAACAAGCGGTTGCCAAGGCAATAAACTGACACAGGTGCAAACCCTCAGCACTGAACTACAAAAATACTTTTGACAGACAAACAAAAAAAGGAAAAAGAATATTGGATAATAATTAGGCAGGTCAAGTGTATAAGTATTGCACAGATAAGCTATCACAAAGAGTCAGGCTTGCACTGAACTATGGCTAGCAGAGCCAGCAAAGAGAGTACACTAAGAATGCATATCACATGATCCTGGCATGACTCAAAGTGACATCACCAGTAGTGAGGCGGCAGCCATCTAAATTGACTCACTTTTTCCAGAAAATGAAATCTAAACAAAATTTTTTGGCACATCAAAAAGGCACGGAATTCATTGAGTGCACCTATAGCCCACACCCACTGCATGATGACATAGCCGAAAAAATAGGTTGTACCACCAAAGCTGGTCCACTGGTAAGAACTATATTTGGCGAGCGAGCGTAGCGAGCGAGACACTTACAGGGCTAACACAATCGAAAATCGGGGATGTTTGTTTATTTATTTATTTGTATATATGTATGGACGTATGTATGTCATTTTGTACTGACCCTCACGTTTTTGTGTTAGTTATGTGGTCGACCCCGTCCCAAATTGCACTAAACAGAATCCTCTGGTTTATCGATCAGTAACAGCATCACCCTAGAGATGGAATTGTTTACCGTTTTGAATTCTTTTGCGGGTGCAGTTCAAACTTGAAAACTTAAGGGACTTCCATTTCTATTCGAGTTAGTGGCGGTGGTAAGTCAATGCGCTCTTTGTCATGGTTATAAGCCGTGCCCAACAGTATTTACTTGAAAATACATTGTCCACTAGACTACCGCGAAGGTAATTAGTCTGTGTAGGTGCATGTCCAGTTGTGTCAAAGCATTGTGTGTTACAACCACTACTTAGCTAAAGAATATCACAAAGAAAACTTTTAAATAACGTGTATTGTTTTGTTGTTGTTGTTTTTTCCTTCAATTCAAGCAGTTGCAGAGAGTTGTTACTATGGCACTGAAATCCCTTTACCGTGTATGCAAAATTTAAAAACTGGACCTTATTTTCAGTAGCTTCAGTGTTAGAAGTCAAAATCATTCATATAAAAATAGTATAGTCTTTAGGCTCGCTCACCATTTGTGCTCAAGCACATCACTAGTTATGTAGTTATTATTCATACATACACACACACACACACACACACACACACACACACACACACACACACACACACACACACACACACACACACCTCTATGATGCTGAAGAACTCTTGCTCATGCTCCATGTTCTGGTTGACGTCATAGCCATCCATGTGATTCAACACATTGGTGGGGAAGAAGTACCTAATCAAACAAAAGAACCACGTGGAGGGTCACCTCACACAGATGCCTTGCCCCCAACACTGGCTCACTTCAACAGACACAATATAAACATCCAACTCAAGTCGGTGAAAAAGGAGAGAGATCTCAATCTACCTAGTACTATTAACAAACAACTTCACAATATTTACGTTATAGGTGCAATCTAATAATGAATAAACTAGAAAAAACTATAAATTTGGGACTTTGACAGACAGACAGACAGACAGACAGACACACACACACATACACAGAGTGATCATGTGTACTTGTGTTGAGATAATGTGAAAAGAGAGAGAGAAGACGGGAAATCTAAAGCAATGTGTAAAGTAACAATACAGATATCCAGATCTCATCAGTCAATACAAATGTTCATCTTCCTCTTCTCACCTCCAGTTGTTGAGTAGTATGAGGTGCAACAGTTCATACAGGACTATCTTGATGTCCGGCACAACCTTCTCCGATATGACTGGGTAAATCTGGTTCATGACAAAAGACAGGATACTGGGCAGCATTTGATTCTGAGAGCCACTAGAGGAGGAGGAGGTGGAGGAGGAAGAAGAAGGGTTTGACGAAGGGGCGGGGTCTTGCACCAACAATTGAAGTATATGCAAGAATCTGGCAATAATAAAAAAAAAGATGTATGATAAGGTAATAGCAAATGGCACAGATGTGAAATGGTACTATGCTATAATAGTGTGTATGTGTTCATATGTACATGCACAGCTTGAGTGTTCATGATAAATAAAGTACATGTACCGTAAAACATTTAAGTAATGGGAACTCATTAGAATGGATAGAGTGAAACTGTGGAAGAGGTAAATGCAACACGAGTGAGAACAGAGAGCCAAGAAACACAAGATGTATAACATTTACTCGTACTTTACGAGGACCTTGAAGGCTTGGCTAGTCTCATTAGTGAAAGTATGTTCCAGCAGATCTTTGGTAAGAAGGCCCATGAATGTCTGGCTTGTCTTCTCTGTCAGGGATTGGCCCACCTACAGTAATAATACAACAAGCCATCCATTACTACACTCATTAATGCTAAACACATATAAAATTTTATGGGATATAATAGACAATATTAATGGATCACACTTAAGGTTAATAAGACACTTTTTTCTGAATGTTGATTAAATAATATCACACAAAAATGGATGGCAACTTTCCTTACAAAAAAAAAAAGGAGGGGGGGGGGGGGGGGGGGGGGGGGGAGGGCAGTTGGAGACAGGGAGGAGTAGTTGTCTGTATTTACCTTTAAGTGTACTTGTTTGTTCATGGACAATAGATAAGAGGGAACTCTTGCCAATCTATGTCATTGGCTTCAGTTGTCATGGAGTCGGCAAGGTCTGGTAGCTAGAGGCTCGGGTATTGTGTCATTCTCACCTTCTCAGTGTCTATGTATGTGTGTGCGTGTGTGCGTGTCGTGTCTACAAAGATTGCCTAGTCTTGTGGTTTTCGCTCCTCTCACTGTCACTGGCAGTTTCACTTTGTGATGCAATGGAAACAATATATACAGGAGGTAAATATTGAATGCACAGGAGGTGTGGTCTGAAGGCCACAAAGTTAAAATACTACTTCAAATAGACTTAGAAAATCAACAAAAAATGATGCAATAAAGAGATTTTAAAAATTAAAATTAACACTAGACATTTACTTCTATCAAATCACAAGAATATTGACATATTTACCAAAACATACAACATAATCATACAGCCACACCCATGCACACACCCACATGCACACACACACATGCACAAACACCCATGCACACACACACCCATGAACGTACACACACACACGCACACACACACACCACACCTGTGACTTAAGCGAGCTGAAGACGGTGAGGAAGAAGCTCATGAGCTGGTCTAACACGTCAGGTTGAGCGAGGAAGACGGGCAGTAGAGAGATGCTCACTTCCATGCACATACTTATGGACTTGAACATGAGACTCTTAGGTCTCGGCCGTTCATCATTCATGGAGGACACCATGTCTTCCAGTAACTCCAGAGAGCGCTTCAAACTGGGCTTGGCTGCACAGGATGAGGAAAAACAAGGAATTTGACTTAGTCTTACACAGAACCATACATGCTGAAAATAATAACAATACCGTCTAGCCTGCCCCACCTCAGGGGAAAGAGTTGTTTCTTCTTTGTTTTTTTTGTTTGTTTTTTGCTGTAGTTGCTTTTTGTCTTTGGTTGTTTCTTTTGTTTTTTGTTTTGTTTTGTTTTGCTAGTTGCAGTTGCTGTGTTTTTAATTAATTGGGAAACCATAGCAGCTGCACAATGTCTGTATGAAAAACCAAACAAAAAATTAAATGTCTAGACTACACCATATGTACCAACATTACCCAATAACCTCAACATTGTAACATTGTAACTGGTTCAGAAATGGGGGGGGGGGGGGGGGGGGGAGAAGAAAAAATAGCAGCCCAAAATTATGGAACCATTTCTATTGGCAATTCAACTGTATTGTAGAGGTTTGTATGGCAATTCCATAGCTCTTCTCTTATGAGTTTGTTTTATTAAAATATTATACAACATGTATAAAACTCAAAATTAACTCAAAATAACTCAAAATTAACATAAAACCTAACCATATTATATATATATATATTATATATATTATTTATATAATTATTTGTTAAATATAATAAAACTATTTCACAACTTTACCAATTAATCCATCAAATTAAAGCACTATAAGAAATACATTTTTGCAGTATTTATTCTGCCTATCAAACTGCTCATGCTATGTATATACCTCGCTCAATGAAGTTTTCATTCTGAAGCAACACAGGGTTCCTCTGGATTATTAGAAACACTTCTGAAGCTCCACCCACCAGAGACTCCACCTCCTTGCTCCGCCTGTCCCATTCCTGGTGAGCGTCCGAGACTTCAGGCCAAGGCAGAACCAGGATGAAAGCCAGGCACCGATACACCCACGTGCATCCCTAAGAGCAAAAGCAAATTGTAGTAGACCCAAATACATGTATGTATGTAAAGCTTTTACAACCAGACAGAAACCAGTCAGAGTGAAGCATTCATAAGTGCTTATATATGTTACAGAAGTTAATGGTATGGTATGGATCATATCTGTATGTTGAAAATTGGAATAGAGAACTACAATAGATTAGCGAAGACGAGCAAATGTTTTCTAAAACATACTGTGTATTATGACACTGGTGTGCTTTGAGCACAAATGGCGAGCGAGCCTAAACTACACTATTGTTCAACGATATATTTTAACTTCTAACACTCAAGCTACTAAAATATAGTCGAGTTTTTAAATTACGTATATACATGTACGGTAAAGGCATTCAATGCCATAGTAACCGCTCTCCCCGCAACTGTTTGAATTGAAAAAGAAACAACAAATCAAGTCACGTTATTTAAACTTGTTCTTGTGATATTTTTAGTAGTAGTAACACACAATAATTTCACACAACTGAACATACCTACGCAAGACTTACCTTCGTGGTTAGTCTAGTGGACAAAGTAAATACTGTAGCAACTATGACAAATAGCGTATTAACTTACCACCGCCACTAACTCGAATAGAAATGGAGCTCCCATAAGTTTTTGAGTTTTAAGAATTCAAAGCGGTAAACAATTCAATTTCTAGGGTGATACGGGTAATGGTCAATAAACCGGAGGATTCTATTTAGTGAAGTTTGGGACAGGGACAAACACAGAGCGAACACAAAAATATGTGAGGGTCAAAGTACAAAATGACATACGTATGTCCAACATATATATAAACAAACAAATATCCCTGATTGTTAATTGTGTTACCCCTAAAAGTGTCTCGCTTGCTCTCCAATTATTCTAAAGTGTTGTTTAAGTAAAATCACATATACTACTAAACAAGCTGTCCTTTACTGTGGTAGAACAAACAATGGACCTTCACATTAGTAAATTAAAGTAAAAGAATGAATTTTAGAACATCAGCATCTCAGCACACGCATCTAGACTGCGCTGCTTGTTTTACAAGTCCTATTTCATACTCTACACTGACACCTAGTAGTTATCTTGCATCAGTCAGAGGCCACTAGGAGTTGAGTTGCCAGTGAGGCTAGGCTGTCTTTCTTTCTGAAGCTGCCATAGAATTACATGCTATGTCTACTATAAGTGCACCATGTTCCTGTTTGACTGTATGCAGTAACAGTGACAAGATGGCAGGAAGTTCTTCACACTTCACTTCAGACATAACAGTGCATGAGAATGGAAAGAAACCACGAAAGTGCATGCATCCATAGTGGGTGTTGCCACACCCCTAAGTGACGCTAAAGAAACCATAAATATTTGAAGACAATACTAAAAGAAGAATACATACGAAGCATTGGATACTGCAAGCTCAGAAAACTAACAGATAAACATTACATTATAACACATAAAACAAAGAAAGTGAAATCATGTGCTATTATACCAATCACCCCAAACAAAACACATACACACTAACACTATTATGCATACACAAATGTAAATGCACGCACACACACACACACACACTCACAATCACACACACACACACACACAAACAACTCCAATCACACGGATATACGTAAAACTCCTCCACAATTTACCTTCTTGGGAATGTCAGTGAGTTTTCCAGCACAAGCTTTCTCCATCAACTCCCTGATGGGGGGCAGAGAACCAAGATGTCGCGGCCGAACAGTACTAGCCAGAGATAAGAGCAAATGGCTAGCTGAGAGCAACAGCTTCTCGGGCACGCCCTCTTTGATGAGGGGCGTGGCAGCTTGTATGATGGTGGTTAGGATGGAGTGGAGGAGCTGCTGGGAAGACGAGTCTCCGCCCCCTGATCCTCGCACTGAATCCAAGTGCAGTTGACACAGCCAGTGAGCAAACGCCCTCAAGGTACCCAGCACCTGGGCATGTCTAAATAGAAACAGATAAATGAGAATCAATGAAATTCAAAGCGCAAAATTTGTAGTCTATATTCTATCTCTACTCAAAATTACATAAGACCAGTTTGTGTCTCCTAGAAATTCACTCCTGATGTACTTGTAATATACCAGAATGAGATCCAGACTAATAGACTGACAGACAGACAGACACACTGACAGACAGACAGACAGACACACTGACAGACAGACAAACAGACAGAGACAGACACACTGACAGACAGATAGACAGACAAAAGCAGACTGAGAAAACAGACATAACAGCTATGAATGTCAGAGAAATCACAGATTACCAGACAGACAACACAGATACGTTGAGACAGACAGACCATAGGGAAACAAACAGACACACTGACAGACAGACAGACAGACACACTGACAGACAGACAGACAGACAGACACACTGACAGACAGACAGACAGACTGACTGACAGACAGACAGACTGACAGACAGACTGACAGACAGACACACTGACAGACAGATAGACAGACAAAAGCAGACTGAAAAAACAGACATAACAGTTATGAATGTCAGAGAAATCACAGATTACCAGACAGACAACACAGATACGTTGAGACAGACAGACCAGAGGGAAACAAACACACTGACTGACAGACAGACAGACAGACAGACAGACACACTGACACAGACAGACTGACAGACAGACAGACTGACAGACAAACAGACAGACAGACAGACAAAAAGACAGATTTAACATACAATTCAATGAAGTTATGGTCGAGTATTTCTGGCATAGGATTCCCCATGTTGAAGAGGAGGTGGTCACTGCTGTACTTGGCTATCACACACAACTTCTCCACAATCACTTTGCCATCAGAGAACCGAGGAATAAAATGGTCGCCAATGAAGTGCTCTGAGAGTCGGCCAATGGCCTGCAGGACAGACGTCAGGTCCTTCAAAACTGCATGAAGTTTCTCACACTCCACTCCTTTCGTGATGGACAGAGTCTTGGCTGTGTGTGCATGTGTTGAGTGTGCATGTGTAAACATGGATAATGTATGTACATGCCATGTGATTAACACATTCTCACGCGGCTTCACTCCCTGCACTGCATTTACTCTTCCCCTAGCCCAATTCTATAACAAGCACACCCAACCAATTATTAAATTTATGTATTTGTTGCTGTTGTTTTATCATAACACACCAAAACATATAAGAATATATCTGCAATACTGAACAAAAATTCACCCCCCCCCCCCCCCCCCACCTGCTTCTCCAAAAAAAAAATAATCAAACTCTTACATAAGTATGTATATGCATACTAAACATTCACCCTTGGGGAAAGAAATCCAGTATCAATCCAGATATAAATTGATTCTGCATCTTATAAATTACAATGCCTGCTCAAGTTCTAAATATACTATAGCATTTCCATACTGGGTACAATCTGAACAGACAGCATACACTCACCTCCATTGTGCACAGTGACTATATCTCCCAGACTAAGGTAGATCTGGGAGTAGCTCTCAAGCAAAGGGAGCACCATTTGGAACACCTCGACTGGAAACAACTCTGAAACCTTACCAACAAACTCAAGACACTGGCGCAGGAAACTCAGCCATTCTGTTTCATTCTGCACAACAAACACAAACGCACTAATAATTGAGACTGTCTGCATGATATGCTTTAACTGTTAAAAACTAACAAAAGTCATCACACGTGCACACACATACAACCGCAAATATATCCCAGAATATAATTTGTCCATGCTCCTCCCACTCCATTCTCATCCCGTCCTTACATCGTCGTCGATGGAGTCATCATCTATTTCCCTGAGCTCATCAATGTTGTAGTGTAGCTGTAACTTCCTCAAAATACTGCTAGTCATAGAGATTAGGATCTCCCTGTACCTGCATAAGGAAAAGTACCTTCACAACACCAAGTACTATATACAGAAATGTATAATACATGTACAACTACTGCATTCTTCTGCCATTTAATATTCTCAGTAAAGTCAATCAACTCAATTGTTATATTCCAGTGTCTTAATGCAATTCTAACACCATGGTCAATATTTAGAAATGAAAATGAAACAAGAAGTATATGTATATAGTCGGTAAACAAGAGGAATTTTTTTTTTTTTTTTTATGCCGTAGAGCTAAATAAAAAACTGAAAGAAGAAAGGAATGGGTGGCACCATATAATTACAGTAGAGTTCTTAACAAACATTCTTAGAGACAGGGTTGTTTCATACTTAACAGAGTTTGTGTACTGGTTCAGTATTACATTATACCTAGCTACATGTAATATCTGTTACGCTGACCCTTTACCCTGTTTTCTGTTACTTCACCAAACCAAGAGTAGTGACAACACTTTACCAAACAATTTAACATTGACGACACCTTACCAACTCATTGATTATTGGCCACACTTTACCAACCTCTCGTAGTGGTCGTGTGGGGGTGGGGATTGCCTGCCGTAAGTGTCGGAGGCCATCATAATCAGATGGTCCAGGAATACTCCCCACGTGTCCAGACACACACAGAAGCTGTCTATACCAGGCTGCTTGAATGTGTACTTGTAAAACAAGTCCAGGAACTCCAGCACGGGGAACAGCGGGTTAAACTCCACCCTCTTCAGGTGGGAGGACACAAACCAGTAGAAGAAGTCGGAACATTTAGCCAGAAACCTAAATGTGCATACATGACACAAGAAAGAGATTAATATCGTACCTTATCTGAAAGACTTGAAACCTCTAAAAGATAAAAGTGAGGATCAATAGCTATCTGATCAAACTCAGTATTAGCTTATGATTGCACAGACAACATTCAGATGTCTTCATTCTCAATCAATTCCAATCAGAACTTGTACCTGTCCCTGTTATTAGGCTAACAATAGAAACTGCCACATGTTGACCCACAAATTGAAAAATAGAATCAACCTATCTTAAGCTTCAGAAACACCAAGTACTTTAACTTATATAATCATATTTTATTAATTAGTACATTATTTCTGGAAGCTATGAATACACACCAGAGTATCACTGACTGTTTCCCCACTGTGGGCAGTTCAAGATAAAGACTTACTGCACTAGACCAAATCAGTGAGACACAGCAGCAATGGGTTTTATTCTGAAATAAATAAGCTGTGTTATGTAGGTGAGACAATTGCTTCCATATTAAAAAAAAAAAAAGATGGCTATCAAGGGAAAAGAGATATACAGTTTACTAGAGACCAAAGTAAAACATACATACCCAGTCAAATGACAGACATTCACATGCAGTCCTTCCCAAACTAGAACTTAAAAAAACAACCTTTCTCCTAACCTCTCATCCAGCAGTGAGAAGGTGCAGACAGGCCCCTTCTCCGTCTCCCCCGTCAGCCTCTGAAGCAAACCAAATGACTTCTCAAAGAGCTTGAGCAGAAAAGCCTCAAACTCCCTGGGAACACAGTTTCTCACAAGCAGTTCGTTGACGCAGTCCATGGCAATAGAGCCCAAGTCACCAGAACTGTCAGTTGACTCTTCGGCACTCTCGCAGCCCAGCGACGCAAAGTAGAATATGGTGTCGAGGATGGAGGGTGTGATGACGTTGGAGAGAGGGATCCAGCTGAACAGGTGTGTGAGACATTTCAGGGAGAGAGAGCAGAGAACTTCCGTCTTGTTGTCCAGTGGAATAAACGGAATGTTGGAAGGAACGTGGAACTGAGCGTGCTTGCTAGATGAGGAGGCGGAGCTTGTTGTGGCAGGAGTGAGCAAGGACGGAGGAGAGAGAGTAGGAGCGGACGTGCGGCCTGGGATAGATAAGTGATGCTGCGGGGAAGTGCTGAGGGCAGGACGGGTTCCAAAAGAGGGCGGAGACTCGGAGAGTGAGAGCGAGAGGTGGTGCCGGGTGGGAGGGTTGACAGGGGAGGCGGCACTGTAGGCGTGCTTGATGGGCGACACGTTGGGAGAAGGAGGCGGAGTCGGTGCTACCGTGTGCCGCTGACGTTCCACCACAGAGTCAAGGAGCGACATGACCATGGTCAGGAGGGCGGGAGCCTGCTCCTTCATGAGCATGCTCAGTTCATCCTGGCGCTGGGACGTGATGTAATCTGACCTGGGGCTAGCCAGTTCTTCAGACATGGTCATCAGAAAGTCAAGGCCCAGGCTAGTCATATCTGAGTTACTCATCAACTGTAAACAAACAACAACAAACAAACAACAAACAAATAAACAAACAACAACAATTAAATGATAAGGAATTCATTTATGAGCATATCTGAACACCAAGCTTCACTCAGGATGGTACCATACTGGACATAAGTACACCAAATGTAATTTGTTGTTGCTGTTTTTACAGCTTGACCATTGTCAAATTATCACCTGCGGCATAAGTGTGACGTGACAAGCAAAAGGAATGGTTCAGGCATATATATTTAAAACAAACCAGTTTATTACAGTTTGCTGCTAGTACAGTACATACTTAAATTAGGATGATGAGGAGGATTGATAGGGCAATAAGAGACTGTAACATTAGTGTTAGGATAGTCCTGTAATTATGGGATATATATCACATGATCTAGTTTGAGCAGCTCATATGTAGCACACAACTTCACTATAATAAATTCAATGGTACACAAAAAAAATTACAGAAGTATGATGGAGTTAAACTTTAACATGTAAACTTCCACAAGAGAAACCTCTTCTATTAATAAGTATCCTCTCTATTAATGTCAATACGACATTTTTTAGTCAAACTTAAAAAAATGTTGAAAGATAACATTATATGTTCCACACCAGCAACCAAAAGATATACTTCAACTAATTAATATAAATTAAGTCAACCCCTGAACATGCCGCCCCTCCCCTCCCCCCACCTGCTGTATGTGGCTGATGAAGTCCGGGTAATGCTGAGGCCAATCTGTCCGTCCAATGAGAACCACCACTCTCACCACTTTCTTGCTCAGGAAGGAAGGAAGGGAGGCGTGGTTAGAGACCACGTGGTGCATGAGGAAGTGTCGGAGCTCCACCTTCTCCTCCATTGACACAGATTGCCATCGCTGCGTCACTAGGTTCTGAACATGAACAACACACACGCAAAACACACAAACACACAATGCACAACCATTGGGCTTATACCATTGGGTAGGTCTTAGCCACACCCATTTATCAACCCATACTACTTTTGATGCACATGCCCATATGAGAGTGCATGTATGTATACCTCAGTGTTTGGTCACATGCCTTATCTAATGTACTCTATTAAAATCCAAAAATTCTGGGGAGGGGAGGGGAAGACCCCAGGGAGGCCCCCTCTGTATGAAACCCAGCCACATGCTGATCAACCACCAGCTCTCACACTTCCTCACCTCCAAGATGTTGAGGGAGTACATGAGCACGTGTTGGTTGCTGCTATGGCGCAGGAAATAGACACAGTAACGCCACACCCCTTCCTGCTGGGAGAACTCTTCCAGGAGCTTGTCTGAAAGACAATACAATACACACGTGATTCACAAGGGAAAACAAGCAAAACATGACATGTACACACACATGTGGCCTTGAGAGTGAGAGCCGCATGTCACATGACATGTATGTACTTCATGTAGGTACAGTATTTATTAATTGCTGGGATATTGCACTAATAGTATGAAATACTTCAAAGGTTAATATTAATTATTGTGTCAATGTTTGAGCCTCTACCTCATCACTTCAAAGGTTATTGGCTCCACCAAGTATTGGCTGTGATGTGTCTTAATTAAGTGATATCACTGCCTAAAAATACAGCAGAATTCCATCTCACTGTTCTATATTTTGAATTACTTTTATTCTTTCTTCCTCTCAAAAAACATCTTTCTTCATCTGGCTGATACTGACCTACGACCTTAATCATCTGCCAGTGTGTACCTTCATGTCTGGCTACTAGTATCAATGTCAACAAACACATGTACATACAGCAACCGGACACACACACTCAAACAACACACACACACACACACACTCAAACAACACACACACACACACACACACACACACACACACGCACACACTCAAACAACACACACACACGCACACACTCAAACAACACACACACACACGTGCACGCACACGCATGCACACACTCAAACAACACACACACACACACACACTCAAACAACACACACACACACACTCAAACAACACACACACACACTCAAACAACACACACACACACACACTCAAACAACACACACACTCAAACAATAAACACACACACACACACTCGAACAACAAATACACACACACACACACACACACACACACTCGAACAACAAACACACACACTCAAACAACACACACACACACACACACCTCAAACAACACACGCACACGTGCACACAATAGAAACAAATATTCATTTTATAACTGGTGCAGTCTTTGCATCTAGTTCTTCTACGTACATATGTAAGTGGTTTTTGATGGTCCAGGTACAGAGTTTAGATAATTTGAAATAGGGAAGATGGAAGGTCTTACTATGCATAATTATCACTAACTTTTCTTGAAAGTGCTCACTGAGTATTTAGGGAAAACAAATGCATAAAGTAGAAATAAAAAAATCAATAATTCAGTCTCATTCCCTTATTCACGGCTGCTATAACAACTATCCTGCACCTATCTCCAAGACAGATGTAATCCAGTCCGACCACTCTGTACCAGTAATCCAGTCCGACCACTCTGTACCAGTAATTACACCTGCTCCAGGTAGGTTTCAGCAGCCATTGGAATGCCTGAGAGAGATGAACCTCCAGCCCATCTACATCACCACTAATAGACGCTAAACACCTGACCAAGCCCTCCAAGAACAGCTGCACCAGGGACTCGCAAGCCAACCCAGGACTCACAGCCAACCCAGGACTCACAAGCCAACCCAGGACTCACAAGCCAACCTAGTCACAAGCCAACCCAGGACTCGCCAGCCAACCCAGGACTCACCAGCCAACCCAGGACTCACAAGCCAACCCAGGACTCACAAGCCAACCCAGGACTCACAAGCCAACCCAGGACTCACAAGCCAACCCAGGACTCACAAGCCAACCCAGGACTCACAAGCCAACCCAGGACTCACAAGCCAACCCAGGACTCACAAGCCGACCAATGTTGCACAATCACCAATTCTGATTTCCTAATCACCAGTTGAAGGAAACCTTTCACTTTTAGTTGCATAGTAATGAGCTAACCATCTCGCCACTGGATAGGAGAAGGCTACACAGGAGTCCATGGAACTTTGCACGTGTGCATTGCACACACACACTTACATATGACCATGCACAGGAACATCAGGCACAACGCGGGCCCCATCAAAAAAATTATTTTTGCACTTACACATTTAAGATATTGATTGAGCTCTCCAAGTTTTACCGCCACAATTCAACCATTGACAACACATCTGCAAAGAATCATTCCAATCCACAGGATTCTCTAATCAAAAGTAAATCCCTAATATTTACATGTGCCGAGTTGTGCCCAACTTTCCCCGTGCCCGATCACATCGATATGTGCTCATCTTCACGTATGTACGTGCATGTCACATGCATGATGAATCAACGTGCATCACAAACATCCCAGTGGGTGGGTGCCTGGCCTGCACCTTATGTGATCCAACAAGAGATTCACCGTAATGAGTCCAACCAGACACACAAATTAAACTTCCTATATGCACGCACACGTGTTGTGCCAACCATCTACTGCCATGTGAGGTCATCACACCTCATCCTCTCACCTCCAATGGAGGCCGTTTTATCAGCAAAAAATGTCATCCGTTCAAGAAAAAAAATGACAATGATAAACTAATGAACATTTTGAATATTGTGACACTGTTGGGCCATAGACACACCTCTCAATATCCCATAGTTTCATGGAAGCCATCACGAAAAACAAACCAGTATTAGGGAAGGACAAAATGTACATGGCACTCTCGGGAAGTTTCTACAAGATAAATGAACTAAATTAATAAAACGGGTTATATATGTATGTATGTACGTATGTATCCAGAACATGGGAGTTCAGCTGGAAGAACATCTGCCTGAGGACATGCCAAACACAAAAGCCTAGCAAAGCTGTTGTTTATGCTCATATCCATGGAGGCAGAAACTCTGATTTCAAATTAAATGTATCACTGAACCTCATTTTCAAAAACCAAAGCAAGCACCACCACGGCAATAGTATTTTTTTGCTGAGTCATCACATAACTTCGCAGTACCACAATATGAATAGACCAGGCTACGAGCTGAAAGAGAAGCCAAACTAATTCAACCAGTGGGGTGTTAAGTACACAAATGTAAAGAAACTGAAAATATATTTTACATTTTTTTTTTTCTAAATTGAAAAGTGTAAGACACCATCTTCCGGCTGTACATTGTAATAAGATGACCCCTGCTATAATTAAAGATATTACATGGTGGAAGCTTCAGCTTGTTAGAGGACTAAAAGATGTATGATACTTATCATTATGGGAACCACACACAAGACATATTATAACAACACACACACACACACAACACACACACACACACACACACACACACACACAACACACACACACAACACACACACACACACACACACACACACACACACACACACACACACACACACACACCACCGGTCTTCACAAAGTGCAGATGAGGCCATCAGTCATCCAAAGCCATAAGAATAGGATGGTATTGTTGTGTGATAGTTTAAAAGCATGTAGTCAACAATAACTCTATGAATACACACACACACACACACACACACACACACACACACCAGTACCATTGGTAACAGGAATGTATAGGGTCAATCACACACACACCACACACATACACACACCACGCACATACACACACCACACACATACACACACCACGCACATACACACACCACGCACATACACACCATGCACACATCACACACACACCACACACACACACCATGTGTGCACACCACACATACACAGCGAAACACATACACACATCACACAGACAATGCTGCTTGCCATTAGAACCTCAGCTCTGATCATTGTCCTCAATCACACGCCTACATACTTGTCAAGCCCACTAAACTCAGCTATGTATGACATCATTCTTCCCTTTCTTCCTGTCTCTCACACGATTGTGTTGGTTACTTCATGTACAAAACTCATATCACTCTCCGGGGATCAATCAATCATTCCTGTGTTGCAACTAAGTCAACCAGAGATGTAAGATATGTTACTAGATTACTAGTTGCCAAGGCAACCAATACTAGCTACCATACCTAACTGAACTAACTGATACCTAGAAGTTATGCACAAAATTGTACCAGAAAACACGACGAATATCTACTTACACTAGAGAAAATATCTCCAATTTCTGAAGCACATACAATTTACTAAATACACCACTGATTGCGCTATCTCCGAGAGGGGGGGGGAGGGGAAGGGCAGGGTTTACAGCTCCGTCACATGACTATGCTAGAGTTCTACTTTCACATGAAAGACCGGTGAATGTAATACTGACCATTTCTGTCCATACGATCAAAAGACAGACAACAATAACCGTCCAATAGAACTACAAACAATGTGTTGCCTTGTGAGCTAATGTTTTCATCTTATCTAGTTCAAACACAGGTAGCAAATAATAGTTCCCAGACTTGAGGGACTTCATCTTCAGCTAACCTGAATCACGCTGGTTGCTATGGCCACGTTAAGGCAGGATTTCCTAAAACAAGTCACACAAGGCCAGAGAGCGACACCACACTATACGCTAACACACACACACACATGCTATAAACAGGGCGTGCGAGGCAAGATGGATGTCTCTGTGTGTAAGGCTCGGGCGTACTCTATGCACTATATAGACAACCAGCACAACTAATGGTCTGTACGGCAGTGCCCACACATGGGCTGAATGAGAGGACTCCATTTCTCAGTTATTGTGTGTGGTCAGCTACTCAATATCTACACCTATGAATGCTGATTGTTATTATTGTATTAATGGAATTCATGCTCTAGACCCACGGACAATAAGATACAGAAGATCTTCCTAGAAAACCTTCTGGTGATATTCCAATGCATATTCCCTTTCAAATTAGTGGTTAATTCCACAGCTGTTGCGACAGAGAGCCACAATGAAGTTACCCAACAATGTCAGGGGGAAAAAAAAAACAGCCAGTGTGAAATGAAATTTTAACCTTCTACTGTGAGCTATATTTGTCTTTAGATCAATTTCATTCACACAATCAAGTTCTCTTTTTGAGTCCAATTAAAAGCAGCTGCTCTAAACCAATGAACTCCAACTGTATAAACACCAGTGGGACCCAATGTACAGCACACCACTTGATATAACAGACCACACCAGACTGACTCTTCATTCACTGGAGCTGATGCTGGCTTGTACTACTTACTTATTTCTGCCTTCTGTTCATTGGTACTAGAGGAGGAGAAGAACTGCTCCAGAAGAGTATCCAATTGCTTCAGGACTCCTTCTTCACTAGCCTAGACGAGAACGAAACGTACCCGGTTTTATTAGGCACAGAACCGAGAAAAGGCTAGACGGGATTCAATAGACTTACCATTGAGGCTACCGTTGATAATAGGCCTTCATTTATTATTACAATCCAATATGCCTCCACTCACCACTCTCTCATGCCGGATAAAACAAGTCGAAGAAATCAGGTAAGGTATCATCACAGGTTGTGAATGTAAATATCCACCAAACCACATTCATAAAACCTTTTAAAATTGACGATATCGTACCATACAATGATTGGAATCTATGTACTTCCGTCAAGTATTATATTGTTACTTTTGTTTACTGTTTGAACGAGACAAATATCCTAGAATTCTACCATACTTTTCCCTTTAGATATATAGTTGTTTTTTTTAACTAAAAGTTGTTTTGTTTTTCAATTTATAGCTTTTGGTAAAAATTTAACAATGAAAAAAAATGTATTTTCCGATTTATTGTAGTTACAGAATTTGTTTTAACATAATTATAGCTATAATAATAGCTAATTAATTTAAAAGTTAATAATGCAGCTACTTCATGTTTTTTTGTTTTTTTAATCAGAGATTTATCCAAACTATTGAAATACCATTTAGTTATTACAAGCTATATGAAATACGCGCTACCATGTGTTTCTTTGTACGAAACATGTCATAATGTTACCAATAAAATAAATTGTAAACTTTTGATACAAAATTTGATAAATACAAAATAATTCCAATGCCAAATATATTATTTGATGCGAGAGATGGAAACTGATGATTATGAATAGTGGAGAGAAGCAATGATGGATGACAAGACGGAGTAAAGTTGATTGAAGCATGCCAAGCTAGTGGTCTACAGGATTGAAGTAGTACACCAGGCACGCCAGACAGGTGGCTAGCAACAGGTTGCCTCCCATGAACAGTATTAAGGTCATCTTTTCAAACCTGTGAGTCACATGAAAGAAGATAATGTAAATTTTCAAATGGGGGAGAAAACCCATTCACTACCATGAGTTTCTTCAACAATAATACTTTTCGGATTAAAAAAAAAGTGGAGGGTGATTATTTTTCAAAGTTAGCTTGGTCTAAGGTAATGACTGGATTTTTTTAAGTTGATCCACTTATAAAAAATTATTCATTATCTTAGACCAAGCACAATAATTTAATACTGACTAGAAGCTTTACCAGATTACCACAGATAAATCGAGTAATGACATCAATGAGCTAGAAATCAGTCCTTTACAGAGCTGCTACAATTAGTAGACTTATTTCCCCTTTCAACTTCTTTGCAATTAAATAAACTTTGGCTGACTCCAGAAACTATGGAGGTTGACACTTGCTTGAATACTTATAGATGCACCTTTTGTGCCCAGAATAGTAGTCTATTCAAGGGAATATGGCCAAGCCAAACTTCATAAAGAAGAACAGCTACCCACAAATTGTGGTTTATTTGCACAATGCACACCACTACAAGATCACCATTACCTGTAAGTTTCCTTGTGGGACAGCTTGGAGAAGTCTTCCTTCATGAAAACCTCATCTTCAGTGTCACTTAACTCATCTGTCTTCTTCACCTTGTGATAGATCACTGGAATACCACTGGAAACTAAGCAATAAAAAAAATTAATAAAAAAGCGGGGGAAACCCCCCAACAAAAACAATAAAATAACAAAACCCTATTAAATATAATAGTAGCAAATTTTTCTCGTTCTAACAGCCAAAATTTTAATTAAAACTTTATTAACTGTTAGAACTGCTATTATTATAATTATTTCAGCCGAGAATGACTGAATCACTATTAAATGGTCCACTACCTGCTCAAATTCTGATTAATGGGTTTGTCCCGTGGTATATCATTCATATAAAGTTTAAAAAAGAGACATTTGAGGCATCACAACAATCAATCCAACTTGAACTAGTACTACTCACATTTGTTGAAGTGCTTGAGCACCTCTAGTGCTATGACAAAGACTACGTTGAGGACAAGGATCAGAGCAAGGTTAGCAATGGAGAATGGCAGAGTCCGGTTGTGGTAGAGCAGCAAACCCAGGAGTACCGCAACAGCTATATACAATGAGCACGTAACCAAATACATAACAATAAATAACGCAAATAATACGCATGCATGTACATAGGCGGCTTAAAAATATACAATAGCACAAACAAACACACACATGTACTGTATGTAAATTAATACTACACATATGGCCCACATGTGGTGCTGTCACATGTGGTGCTGTCAAACTTTGAATCACTGAGAATACATCAACTTGAACTGCAGTTAAGTTGTTGTTGTTTTTTAATCTATTCAATTCTAATTCTTTTCCCGGGTGTTATGAACTAACAAGAACCACGTCATCTAAACTTTCTGGAAAGTGTACTGACCTGACCCAAGCAAGATGAGAATGGCTACAATTTTATGTGCTATTACAAACAATCTCCTCCTACACACATAAAACAACAACAATAATAAACAACAGCAATAGCAATGTGCACCAAACATAAAGCTCTGAATGACTGTCACATATAATATAGAAGACGTTCAAGGTGACAATACGAAAGCCCCTTACGCTCAACTACTGCTATAGGATCTGCACCACTGGAGTGCATCTCCTGCCAGAAATACGAAATATTTAGGGCCAACATTTGTGAGTGTTAAATGCCAAGATCTCATTATGGTCATCCCAAGGTATTTGCCGCACATGCGCAATAAGACAGAAATGCCATGCAACATGCGACATTATTGCTATATGCATGGCACACCACACCATGAGCTGATCCACATATCTAGCTCACTATTTAAACATTAAAAAAAAATTAATACATTTTTTCCCTTATATTCTAGAATAAGTGGATCTCAAAAAGAACTATATCTGCTGCAGTAATAGAGCACTACAGTGGCATCCATGGCAACTGCAAGTGAATAGACAATACCTACACATTGTATAGCTACTAGCTAATTACTGTAGAAAGTATGTAAATGCAGATGCCACATAAAAATCATTCACTTACCTAGCTACATACTTCGTTAACATTTAAATTACTAGTGATGCACTCTAACAGCACAAAATAGCGAAGCGAGCGATGCATGTTCCCTTCAAGAGTAGTTGAGTCTACAGCTGTATCAAGTTGATTGGTACCGTAATCCTCAGGAATAGTCTAATAAATAAATTAGGAACATTTAATGGCTTTTCAAAAAGAAAGATTCTTTACTTTGCTACCTGTTTCTGTTTCGTTTTAGCTCTCCTCCTCCTTGCCCTGTCTTTTTCATTTTTTTCTCTCTCCTTACTAATTTTTCTTCTGGAGTTTCTAACGCCCTCAAAGCTCTTGACCGAGCGTTTCTAACGTTTTGTCTCTCTTTCGCCGAATTTGTTTCACTGGGCATCGCTACTTCGTACGGCGGGTAAACAAAACAAAATGTTGCTAAGAAGGTTACCCGGCCTGCGCAAGCGCGTAGGAGAAAATGTGCACACGTACGCCCACACAAGAACAAAAACAATTCCTAGACCTAACTCAATCGCGGACTCATTAATAAGTCAGCTCCGCTGAATAACAGAGTTTACCAAATAATGACATTTTTATTTTCACTCCGTATTCTCTCTCTTTCACAGGCTTTTTTTAATTTTTTTATTAACAATACATGATTAAAAAATGTTTGGTCACCACCGGGAATTAAACTCAGGACCACTTGCTTAGCGTTAAGCAAGCAGTCCTGGGTTTGATTCCCGGTGGCGACCAAACATTTCTTAAATTTAGTATTGTTTTTTTAAAAAAAAAGCCTGTGAAAGAGAGAGAATACATCTAATGAGTAAAAGAAGACTGAGAAAGAAATTGTGAAGTCACTCTGTGTGTATTTCACAAAAATTATCACCACCACCACCACAACAACAACAACTACTACTAATTGTTGCTGCTTGCCACACCTCCATCCCAAACACACCAGCGCCACACCCACACATCATCTTTCACGTACTTACCTAATTGTGTTGCCTTTGGGAGGTCTGAAACATCCCATGGTAGGCTGGGCCACGACGAGGGCCAGGAGTACCACGCCCACTATCTGATGGAAGTCCGCTTCAAATGTCATCTTGGTGTGCCACAAGACTAGGAGCAGGCCCACCAGCGACCAAAACACACCCAGTATCACTATGGTAACGTGCATCTGGAGCGTGTGCAGTGGATAGTGAATTAAAGAATTCGAAAATAACATAAATAAATTAAAAACACCTTATCTTGATTCAATAACCTTCACAACAACAACAACAAAAAAAAAATCTGAATGTTCAGATACATGTACTTCCAGCGTGCTCCTAAGCTGACACAGGGACAATGCACACGTGCGTAAATACTGAAAATATGCATAACTACATTATAATATGGAGTCTGGAAATAATGAAGCACTTCACAATAGACAAGGCACGGCTTTCTTCTTTATAAACATATCCATGGAATGGGTGCCATTGGTGGCAACACACTGGCAGAGAACGGAACCAAACATGGCATCAGCAAGAGAAGAGGAGAATACCTACTTCACTACCTCCCAGCCGTGGGTTCCTGCCATCCTCTCTATATTGCCTTGCCCTCACCTTGAACCAAGTGTGGTGGAAGACAGCCTTGTAATAGCGAGACAACAGAGCACCCAGAGGGAAGAGAAACAGGAATGTCATGCACATCACCACTCCTACACACATGATGGGGAAATAATAATAATAATAATACATAATATTAATAATAATAATAATAACAATAGTTCCAAAAACAATACACTGATGATTATTATACCAGCTTCAGAAAATTAATCTTCAACAAAAATCATTTCAACTTGTTCTTTTACATACTAAATAATTTTACTTGCAATAGTCTACCACACAGTGATAGGCATTTGAATGGTTTAAAATGAATTTTTTGCCCCTCCTTTGCCAGCGACTTCTCCCTTTCTTAATCAATACAACCACACTAGTTTCACAAACAGTGATGATCTCTTACCATGCAGTTTGAGGAGCCGGAGAGACATCCCAGACTCCAGGCAGTCGCACAGCTCGACACAAGACAACACGTCACATGGACACCCGGACACACCCACCACTTGATGCTCCAACATGGACACATCGGGCGTGCCTTCCTTCGGAGAACTGCCTCCTTCTTCTTCGTCCAAAACTCCCAGTGCCAGCAACACATACCACTTCCCCTCACTCAGGATCTTGCTGTCTGGAGCCGCCAAGCTGTTGTTCACAAGCCGACGGAATCTGAGAACATGAACGCATGTTTGTTAAGCATCTTTAACTCCTTTACACCACAGCAGACAGTGCACTAATGTACTTCTAATAACATTATTTAAAGGAGGTAGGGTCAATATTTAGTACATAAAGTGTATCTCAAATATTGTAAGGGAAAAAAATGCTAAATAGTTTAACTCTATCCATCCCAAGCTTCCGTTAAAACGCTGTTCTTTTCTTTGTACTACATAATCATCTCAACTTGCCTACTAAGACTTCCTTAAGAAAATGGCCACAACTTCTTCAACTATTTTAACAAGGAAAAAACAACCGCAGCTTAAATAACTCCCTTTACCTCATCTGTGATCTCACTTTCAGTTTAAAGGAGAAGGGGGAGGGTAGGGTTGTAGATGAACATATGCCTGAGACCTTATAATAAAACTAGTAAAACTACACTTCTTCCGTTAAATGTCATGCAATTTGACATCAGCACGGACTGTTCTGTCTTTTTAATGTAGCAACTGGAGCCCGGGGTATTGCCGCCAGAAATATCTGAATCAACTCATCCCAAACTACAAAAAAAAACTTGATCAATCATTCCATTTAGTTTTGGATTAGTTCATTGCTGTTGTTGTTTTTGACTGTTGTTGTTTTTGACTGTTGTTGTTTTTGGTTGTTGTTGTTTTTGGCAGTTGTTGTTTATTATATACTTTGGCCCTGAAAGTGAACACTATCCTAACAAAATGGCACTCAATAACATTATGCCTGTCCTGCTATGGACGTATGGGGCTGTACGAGTTCGCAGCTTTGAACTAATGTGCATGCCAAGCCCTTAACAATCTCACATATAGATAGATGGATATAAAATGTGCTGGGGCTCCTCTCTGGTTAATGTCTCGCTGACTTTGCTATTGACTGTATCTAAGACTCCCCGGTATTTCATACGAAGCGGAGGAAGAAGGGGGGGGGGGGGGGAACGGATCAACACTTTCATACTCAGATAACTTCACACCATTAGTTGTTGTGTACCATCATTGGGCAAAAGGTCTCTTTCATGTTCGTATGTTAGTTTGAACCACTCACACCTGATCATTCTTTATTCAGTTGAAACAAGAAATGAGAGAACTGTTCACACCACCCGTGAACTATTCCAGAACATCCAATCCTCCGCTTCCACCCTAAGCCCCACCCACCCCACAACCAAACAGTAACAGTGGAACTCGGCTTAAATCACTAGTTGTTTCTTATGTTGTTGTTGTTGTTGTTTTTTATACGCATAACATAACTCAATTTCCTGCTTCAACACAATTGGTATAGCACCATTAGTGTTTCATTACCTACCACGATAGTAGCTTTTCTTGACAGAATATACAACACCGTGTCTGTGCTCACGCTATATACCATTACACAGGACATTCACGGCAACCAATTGCATATGTGTCAGGAAAGGAAAGCCAATGGAACATGTAGTGTCAGGACATTGTACAATAGTCAACCAGCACAAGTGTTGATACTTACTCTGTGTATAGCAGTGCACTGGCTGGCAGCCATGTACACTCACCTGCACTGTAGGGACTTGTTCTCTGGGAGATAACTGCCTCTCAGCAGTTTGATTCCCGCAGAGTGATTGTCATACAACTTGAATTGATGCCCATCAGGGAGGTTATATCCGGTATGTATACTGTAGTTGCCATGGGAATTCCAGCAAGTCACCACATCTGTATCACCCTAGAGGAATATCACAAAAATATATCACATATACATTTATGTTATTATGTTGTTATATTATTATATAATACAAATGATTGAAAATCAGCACTCAACTCAAGTATTAAAGTATCCTAACTTGTCCTCACCATACATTACTCAAGCAATTCAGTCATTCTAATTTTAATCATTCTTTCAAAAGCTTTTTATAAATAAAATTCCGAATGAATACAGTGAGCCAAAGATGAAAAATGGTTCTATTTAGTTGTACATATGCATACTGCCCCTTAATAAATAATATATGTAGTTCTAATTAAAAATGTAAAAAATAAAAAAAATAAAAAATCTTTATTGAGTCTCTCCATGTATATGTTGCACACTCTGTCGCACCACACAGCTAGGACACACAAACTACTGAGGGTCTTAGCTTCCAGTAAGCACTAAATATCTTTCACTGGCAAGTACCTCAGGAACAATCACACACTCAATTCAACCTTCCTGGCTTCTCACAAAAGGCACCTTAGAGCGAGGCGATGTAAATGGGGAAACTAGAGACCCTCTAAGAGACCAACTAAGTGGGTAATTACAACCACAAATAGGAAATAATGATAAGGAAATATTCGGTAAATGTGCTTAGAAAGATTAAGATGATTAAGATTAAAAGAAACTGATGTAACACTAAAAGATAACTGAGCAAGTAAAACAACACACAGAGAGTAGGAGAACTAACTAAATTGTTTATTCATGTGCAGGTACTAAGTAATATGCCTCCATAAGTCATACACAAGGAAGCATTTCACACACATACCATTTCTTGATTGCCAGAGAAGCCAAGGGCTAGCCACAACCTCTTTGATGAAGCACTCATAGAATCTGGCACTGCAGCCGTCACTTGATACTCCACCCACTGAGCACTCTCCACATCATTCCATGCCTGAGATTGGTTGCTAGTCAGGTTTCCCTCATTGCTATGCACAGCCGTCCATTTCACCAGGAAGCTGCACTCTGATGGTGACGCTGGGTCACAGTCGGACGGATACCTGTAATTGTACTCCTGACAGCCATCACTGCTCAGGGCCACTTCACTGTGGCGATGACTTTTTCCTTCGATTCCATTTAACAATACCCACACCTGAAGCAATAACAAAGAAATTATCAAATGCTTCTCTTAACACATAATGCAAACTCTGCAGCTTTATGATATTACTACTAAATAGGGTGATCAAAATTTTTAAGGCTTGAGGAGAAGAGCTAGCTAATGAAATTAGCAAAAGGCTGTAGTAAAGCCTATGAATACTGATAGGAGTCGTCTCCTCTTCTAAACATATTCACAGTCTCACGAAGACGTATCTTAAACTCCTGACCTCTCCACTCACCACTATTAACAGAGAAGGAAGAATCATACTGTATCCTTTACCATCTTTACTTCAAGCAAAATCCCGACAACCAAATAGATCTTTTCACCTCAAGGGCAAACTAATAAACCACACACAATAATAACTAGTACCAATAGATTTATGACGTCATATATCACGCCTACTATTTGTAGGCGCTTCTTCAGGAAAACTTCCGCCTTTCCTTATTCCGCGCGATTGTATCTTGCACGAAAAATTCACGACAATTCAGACGGTCTCATATTTCAATCTTTTGTAACGTGGACTTATTAGCAGCTATCCAATATTTATGTACGATCATGTTCAAATTTTGTTTCAAATACAAATCTCTCACTGACTATTGTGATTCTTGCACAAAACTAAAGCCTATAACCTTTAAGTTCCAAATTTTAGCTTCTAGCAGTCTACCTTTCTCTTGATGTTTGAATTTATTCCTTTGTTATTTGAATTTATTCCTTTGTTCCTTCATAAGGTATTTTCAGTCTCTTGTCACTTGCAGTTATTCCCAGTATCTTTTTCTGTCTCTTACAATCTTTAACTTAAATTCTCTAACAGTTCTGCTAATTAAAATACATTTTCAAGATTTTTTCCAGTTTTCAAGAGCCTTTTAAAGAACTCCATGGGACCTAATTATAGACACTGCATAAAAATGTAAAAGTATTCAAAGGATAATCAGAGACTACAAGAAATTTAAACACTGATAGAAATGAAATAGACAATTCAATATTATGTTTTAATGAAAATGTTACTGCATAGTAAAGTCTTCATCAAAAGACAGTAGGAAAAATGACTAACCTGAACTCTGTGTTTTGTGATAATATTGTCATAATGCTATTCAATAAGCTTCATCACCAACTTAATTACCACAGCACTTCTCTTTCCTAACATGTGTGTGAAATACCACTTTATGAATTATATGTCTATTTCTTTACAACATTAGCAGATTGTTTGTTGAAACACAATATTGGCCAGAAAGTTTGACCTCCCATAGTTAATTAGTTAAACTATGAAATGTACTTGTAGTAAGGAAACATTGTCGGTGTCCTTTTGGAAGTGTAGCTAACTACGCATAGCTCAAAGGAAAAATCCCTACCAAATGTAGTGAAAAACTGGTCAGGCATTAGCAGTACTGAACAAGCACCAGGAAGTTTTGGTTCATGGGCAATGATTAAATAATACTTATTACATGAGTCAGAGTGTGATATGGCACAAATATTTCATGAGCAAAAATTAGTTTCTGCTATTCCTATAGCCAAGAGCCATGATGTGTATAGGTTACACCACGATTTGGAGGTTGGTATGGGATTTACACAACTGAGGGCCGAACAGACTTGTACCACATTCTGACTCATGTAATAATTAAAACCAGAAACAGCATAGCTAAATTAGCTGAATTGTGTGATGGGTAACTTAGGAGAAAAACTTAAACTAAGCTATATAAATGTCTACCAAAGCAACACTTGGCTAGCTACCCCGTGTATCAAGTTTAGCTAATAATTCTCAACCAATTCCCAAGTACCTACCTATCTTTTTAAAAGCTCCTAGCTGAACCAGTCTGAAGGGGAAAGTGTGTGTGTGTGTGTGTGGGGGGGGGGGGGGGGGGGGGGGGGGGGGGGGGTAGTCTCGCGGGCCAGACTCTCTGGAGGCGCGAGACTAGAGGTCAATGAATGCCACCCACAGAAGCTACTTAAAAACATGAACATTGGCGCAGGCACAAGAAATTCGGGAGAAAAGACTTAGTTAATAATCAGGAAAAAGTATTGGCAAGAGCTACGGAGACAACATAATCCATTGGTTTACCAATCCTTACCTGTGTTATCCTAGGAAATTTATTTGATTACCCCTTGAAAATGTGTTGTCCAATAGTCTAAGTCATGAAGAGAATACGATATAAATCTTGTGTTGGTATATCCAGTAAACTTGTGTGTGTGTGTGTGTGTGTGTGTGTGTGTGTGTGTGTGTGTGTGTGTGTGTGTGCGTGCATGCATGTGCGTGTGCTGCAAGAATAGCACAAATAAATTGTACCAAAATAACAAAAAGTAAATATATATTGTAAGTGGCAATAGCATTCAAATTTAAATTTCAGTCAGACCAGCTCACTGCCATTTGTGCTGAAGTACATCATTTGTACTATATTAGATTGTTTGATAAGATGAGGAATTGGAAATGATGCAGCGAGTAA